>Ga0315312_1000669_pt1 | contig 34976 bp, 30 predicted proteins | sample TDP7_MG_FD_203629 | JGI IMG/M metagenome (GOLD analysis project Ga0315312, IMG submission 203629) | Freshwater sediment microbial communities from Lake Towuti, South Sulawesi, Indonesia - TDP7 | ecosystem: Environmental > Aquatic > Freshwater > Lake > Sediment | place: Indonesia: South Sulawesi... | reverse complement strand
TCTACGACGCAGGGGAGTATTTTCAAAGTTTAATGAAGAAGCTGAAAGAAGCGCTTATGGCGCTAGGAACCATTCGGGTTGAACGGCCAGATGGAACGTACTTCTGGTATCTAAAGCCCGACATCACTCCTGGCGAATCGATAGAGATAAGCCTGTGATAGGCAGATGGCTGTAAACAAGGACAGAGCCAAAGAAGCGATCAAGAGCGCACAGCGAGAGTTCGGAAGCGCCGCCAGATGCTTAAGGGACGAAGACTATGTTGGATCATTGAAGTATCTTCAAGAATGCATGGAGTACGCGGTGAAGGCGGTTTTGATAGCTTACGGAATAGATTATCCCAAAATCCATGCAGTAGGCCGCTTCCTGTATGAGATAAGAGAGAAGTACCCTCAATGGTTCCTCAAGCAAATGCGAGCCGTAGCTGAAGTCACAGACAACTTGGCTAGAGGGAGACCGAGATTTAGGTATCTGTACGAACACCCTCCGGAAGAGTGCGAAACATTAGCGAAGGAGATCCTTCCTAAGGCGAAGAGAGCTCTAGAAAACTGCCGTAAACTGATTGAACAGCTCTTCGGTTGACATCCAGCACTCTTTTTCTCTACTCGCTAAAAGGCTCTGGCCCGATTCGGATGGGCTTGGAGACCCTTTGTAGGTCGCAAAAAGGCATCAACAGAAGCGCCTCCGTCTTGTCAACCCCTCCGATAGTCGCAAACATTGCAGGAACGACCATATGAATCAGCTGGTCCAACCGATAACCCTCAGGAGCCTTAACATGAAGTTGAACAACGGTAACGTCGCGACAGAAAAGGTTAACGGTAGCTTCCCGCTTACCCAAAGAACGATGCCAGCTTGCCACCCTGATCATCCAACAGAATCTTCAATACAGAACCAGCCTCTCAATCGACGCCGACTCGTCAGGCCAAGTCGACCTTAGCACCTGCTGGGGATGAACAAGCAAGAGAGATATTAGCCTGCAAGCCCTGAAGCCCACACCCATTCATGGGTGGGAGCAACTCACAGCTGCGACACCTCAACTATGTAGTTATTACCTGTAGGTGTGAATCCCTCATTCATCACTATCAGAACAATGTCGCTGTAGGTTCCAGCATCGCCTAATGTGATGAAGCCATCCTTTCCCACGTCAAGCGTGAGCTTCATCACAGTTACTGTCGATGATCCGACTAGGGCGAGTTGAACTGAGAAGGCCGTTTTGGTGTTCAGACCATCAAAGAATACCTTTATCCTATCTTTTGTGGTTTGGATTCGAATATAATCACAGCTGAAAGGTTCCAATCTGCCATTCCCTTCCCGTTCGCTTCTCCATGAAACCAGTTCCGCAGAAAACTTTAGCAGGCCCTCAACGCGCACACTGGGGTAGAGAGAGGCTTCAGTGTAGTCGTATGGCGGAATGGTCTTCACATAATTCGATGTTGTGAATCCCTCGAAGACCATCTGCGGGTCAGCCCCGTAACTGGACAAAGCTGATTCGAAGGAATCTACGGTACTGAGCGTTGTTGTGTATTGCCATACCGATCGGACAACGGGTGCGGCGACATGTTCCGACATATATTTGAAGAATATGCAAGACCCATACTCATGGTACCCTTTCGTGCTGTATAGGGCTATGTCCGGGTTCCCGAAGAACTCTGGGAGATAGCCGATGTAGTCATTCACATCGTCGTAGACTTCATCCTCCATCCATGTTGCTGTCCCCTCCATCACCCAAGTCTGCTCATAGGCATCGTACGTGAACTGGATCGCATGGTTGTACTCATGAGCTGCTGTCACCTGCATTAACCCCAGCGGGGTGCCCGAGAGACCGGTGTAGCTATTCCTCATCGCGACATAGCTGGTTGCGCTGTTCGGGTAAGGTGAGCGGACTAGGGACTCTCTATATGTTATCCCGTACGCATTTATCCTCATAATGTAGATGTCATACCTGTTGTCCCCTCCCTTGACTCCATCTGAGGGCGGTTGGACCCAGCCCATAAAAGTGACCTCAACAGACTCGACATTCTGAAATTCAGCGCCCATCGATTCAACGTAGTCTGGTATGCCATTTGCCGGCGCACTATCAGTAGGATCTACCGCATGAGTGCCACTGATGGTGTAGTGTAGCTTGAAGTGAACCGTGTCATACACTAGATTCAATCCGGTGGGCCGACGCAGGGATGGTGACTGCTGAACTGGCAGCAATGGTCCCAACCCATAAACTTCAAATACGCTTCGAGCAGCCGCACTCACATAGTTCCAGTTGTCCTGTATTTCACGAATAGCCATCGTAGCCTTCCTCGTCAACTCTGGCCTCTGGTACCTGAAGGGTAGCATTTGCTGATCGAAGATCGCATATGCCTTGAAGATCAGCGCCTGCTCAAACATGATCCTACCAGACTCATAGTCCTCCTCGATTAGCGTTATCGAGTCCGATGTCGAAACTTGAGCTTGAACCTCTAGGATTGATACGTTAGATATGCTGAACAGTAGAAGAAGCGCCAAAGTCGTGCGTGAAATGGCGCGGAAATCTCGCTGAGGAACGCGCTCTCGCATCCCACGCACCATTTCAGATCATGACGTAGGGAATATATAAAGGCTGATAGGAAGTGAGATAGAGACCGCTTCCCATCCCATACTCTTCACAGGTACGCTCATAGTCGGTTTGACCCGTTCACTCACTCATCGGAAGCCGTAGCCTATCTTGGCTCGATAACCAAGACTAGAAGCAGATGCTTGACACGGGTTCTCACGGAATGCGCGACGGGATTCTACCTGAAACGCTTCAAGAGGATGCGAAAACCGTCTTGGCGGCATCGTCCAAGCTGCTTAAGGTGGCCTACCGGGTCCTCAGCGAGAAGAGATTGGACTGCAACCGACTCTACAAGGGAAGCCTCTGGCGGCTAGCACAAGCCCGCGTAGACTTGAACGGCTACATGTCCTCTTTCTTACTTACCTCTTTCCGAAGCGTGAAAAGCTCCTCAGCAACCGCTCGGCCTCGAGGACTCCTCTCATACGCCCATATGAGCAGAACTATCGGGGTCAAGGCTATCCAGAGAAAACCGAAGAGCTTCAGTTCATCAGGGACGTAGTTGTAATGAAGAGTCGCCAATGTATTGTACAGTAGGGTCTCCGCGGAATAGCACCAGGGGATCATCACGATGCTCCATAGGGTCGGCCTCTTCTTGAATACGTAAGCTATCAAGGCGAAGAGGAATGGGCCGAAGTAATAGTCAGCGGCCGAAAGCGCCAAGACAGCGCTGCCGTAGGGAGAAGATAGTAGGTGCTCAACATCGACCTCGAACTGCTCAACCTCTCTAGCCACGTCAGCGATGACAAGTTCATCGAAGATCTGGCCGAAGGGGTAGTCACGCCAATTCACATACATTCTCGCTACGGGATACAGGAATTCGACGAACGTTCCATTCGGAAACTTTTGGGTTGTGATGAGCGCTATCGTCCACTCTGTAACCGGGCGATCTATCCAAATAGGCTTCTGCTGCTTGATGAATACGACGACAGGCCTCTCCTGAAAAACAATGAAGCTTCCAATACCCTTAGGGAGAGACTCGAGGGGAATATCTTCAGAGAAGATAACGAGACCAGAGTGGCTCAGATTAGCGTGGACCAAGTAAGGTATAAGGAGAGTGAAGTATGAGCAAATCATCAGCAAGACTACAAAGGCCCATGCGATCGCTTTCCTTCTCCCACCATCTACCAAATGTCAATCCCCAACCTTCGAACAGCCACATAGACGCCGATCACCACTGCCACAGCCCCCCCGATGAAGAAGTAGTAGTAGGCTGGAATGAACGGTTCAACTTCGTAGACTGCGATTTCAAAATTCTTTGAGAGAGAAAAGACATTTCCAGCGGGGTCCTTGAAACTAATGTTTATCGTCAAGAACCGAATTCCCTCATCCGCCTCTGGACTGACATGGATACCGAATATGACAGTCTTCATAGTTCCACGATCGATCAGACCGACATAGGTAATGCTGCTTGTAAGGAGTTGCTCTCCATTAAGTATCTTGATAGTGACATCTAGAGCAACTTCAGTTCCAACATTCATGAGTTGAATCGTTAATATCCCGTCAGACGACGGGTTAAGCTGTGTCGGATCAACTGTTATCTCTTGAATTTGGATCTCAGGAATCCCGTGGACGACTACTCCAAATTTGCCGAAGCTTATGAACGTGTAATGATTCGAATCCGAATAGGACATAGCATAGGGTACTAAGTATGTTCCTGTCTTCGCATATTGATCCACGGAAAACGTGCACCTGAAAGTACGGTTGCCTCCTACATCGACTTCTCCTATGTTTACGGACGTGCCTGATGCGACTAAACCAAACGGGTAAGATAGATTGAAGGTTAGAACAGCCGTCACTGCCTTCAGTTCCCCCACATTCTCTATCTTCAACTCGGCGTTGAAAGTCCCGCCGACCTTCACAGACTCCGGAGTTATCGTAACATTAGAGACCAGAAGTATTGGTGCAGGTGACCTTCGTTCCATAGTGAATTCTACATATACGTTGCTAGTAGCGACTCGAAGGGTCTGGGTCTTCTCTTCTCCATTGAAAACGACAACATCGTACAGTCGTCCCCCACCCTTCACTGCCTTGCTAGTCCACATGCCATTCTTCGTGAGACCTGAATCGACAAGTTCGCTTCTAAAAAGCTGAACGGTCACTCCATCATAATCTACAGAGTATTGATCCACAACATGTACCTGTATCACGTGTAACGGGGATATAGGTACACTTATCTGGGAAAAGGCGTGGGTCACATGCAGAGCTAGGAGGCAGGTTGCGAGGACGAGTATCACCAGATGCAGTTGCCAAGACTTGAAGTGACGAGTCATTTCTTGCCTCCTCGACTCAACTGTGTATTCCAGTATCATATATAAGAATCTCACTGGCGTAATCAGCCACAGGTTTATGGCAAAAAAGGATTGGAGATTTACAATTCTTCAGCTCTACGAGACAAATAGGAATATATTTGTTTCATACGGATACTTTCGGCGATCGATATGAGCATAGTTGCTAGGAAGATATTCTCTGCATCGTTTGTCGTGGTACTTCTGCTAGCGATCATATTGCCAATCTCTACAGTGAAGGCTAGCACTACTGTTGTTTGGGTGAGTTGTATGCATTTTGGCGCGGCAGCTACACTGGGCGACAGCATCCCAGCAAATGCGATTCTTGATGGAGTTCATGTTTGGGAGTTGTGGATGCAGAACGATATATCAAGCTCCGCATTGGTAGTCGATCCTCATATAACGGTCACTAGTCCAATTGACTCTAGTCACCTCTCCTTTCGGCCTAAGCCATCATCGATATTAACGAGTGGACCTAACACCGTCTACGACTGGAGTTTCCCATCGATCAGCCCAGACGGTACTTATTATGTAGATGGTGGCGGTTATCCTCGTTGCACATATAGCCCCATGTTCGACTGCAGCAGGACCGTTTCTCCATTCGTGATATCTTCTCGCTCGAAGCTCCAAAACTTGGCGGTAAGAGTGACTCCGCACTTCGCGGCTGACTGGGTTTGGGCTTGGGTTGCTCTAACCCGGTCTCGCGTTGAGACTGCTACCTTCGTGTCGGCGACACCTAGTTTCAACGATTCAGGAACGTGGTCAGATGGCACACCTTGGGCACAATGGAAGCTTAAATCGTACCCTGAAAAAGAGTATGTTCTGAAATGCACAATACAGGTGACCAATAAAGCATATCCTGGGACTATTCACTACAAACCGAGAGTTACAGTAGGATGCTGGGGAGTTGTTCCTTCCTCATCTCTTTTCGTAACTGGATCCAGTATTACTGCGCAGGACGAGACTTTGGGCTCGATACGTTACTCTGCGTCCGGTACCTACCAATGGATATATCAGCCTCAAAAAGGAACGCTTGTAGATTACCGATCCGTCTATGGATACGGTACCCCTTGACGCCTTTTCTGCGCGAATAGTCGGGAAACGATAAAGGCCAAATATGGCTTGGAAAAGTCGGAGAAGGAAAGCGCCTAACTGCCGCTATTCTGCACTTCTTCTTTGTTGATAAGTGAAATTTTCTTATTTCACGAGGTTAGACGTCGCCAAAAGAATAGTTCCATTTGAAGCTCGACATGAAACTATCAGATTTATGAGAAATCGCAGAAAACGAAATAGTAAAGAAATAGCTGCAGCATACGACATCGTAATGGCTGTCGAGCTTAACGAGATGATTGTTAATTGAAAGTTTGCTTAGTTTCATACGAGTTCCCTCCTACTGTAGGCGGTGAAGGAATCTATACCTACATGCTTCTGAAAGGATTGACGAGAACTCGATCTGTAGACTTGGCCCTGATAGTGGGCGATCAACTAGGCGACAGCCAACTCGAGGAAGTTGACATCCACTATGCTAAAAAGATAGGAAGAGCACCACTCAGACTGCTCTCATTCTCCGTTTCTGCTAGATGCAAGATCGAAGAACTCTTGAGGAAGAGCGAAGTAGACGTTATCCACTACACGAACGACTACTGCGGTTTCGCTCTTCCTAGGCGAAGACCGGACAAGCCTCTAGTCGCAACTATGCATCATCCATATGCACTCGAAGCTCAAGCATATCAGACCGAGGCAGGATGGGACATGTACAATCTCCTGCGCTATCATGCAGTGAGAAGACCTCTTCTTCTTAATAGACTCCAACGGAATCTCTGCACTAAGAGTCAGAAAGTGATAGCGGTAAGCAGATTCTCAGCCGCTAGCATTATCAAAGAACATGGAATTTCTTCGGAGAAAGTTACAGTAGTACCGAATGGCGTCGACCAAGAAGTATTTAGACCTGGAATACAGGGGGCGGAGATGCGGGAGAGATGGGGGATTTTTTCCGAGAGAGTCTTACTTTTCACAGGCAGGCTAGACTATTCCAAAGGTTTAAGATACCTGATGGAAGCCTTCAATAGGATAATTCAGAAGGTTCCCGATGTCAAGCTCGTGATTGTGGGTGAAGGCATTCTGAAGAATCAACTTCTTCAATTTGCAAAAAGGCGGAAACTTCAGGATTGTGTAAAGTTCACGGGCAGACTAGATGCTGAAAGCTTGCCGAAAGCTTATGCAGCAGCCGATATCGTTGTATGCCCATCTCTAATGGAGGGCTTCGGTCTATCGCTACTTGAGGCGATGGCTGTGGGCAAGCCGTGTGTTGCTGCGGCTTCAGGAGGGATTATGGAGGTAGTGGCGAATGGCGAAGATGGGCTTCTGGTTCCTCCAGCAGACTCGACAGCTCTTCAACGAGCAATCGAAGTGTTACTGTCGGACTATGACCTTTGCAGGAGACTGAGCGCGGCCGCGAGAAGGAAAGTCGAAATCAGTTATACATTGGAGAGAATGGTGGAGAGAACCCTTGCCGTATACAATTGCGCACTAACCTACAATTGCTAAATCAGATGGAATGTCGATGAATAGGAGGCGTTCAATTCTGAAGTCAACTGTTCTCAGCTGCATGATCATTGGAATAGTATTAGTATCCGTCGTCCTTTCAAACCTAGTCTCTGTTTGCCATTCGACAGAGCAAATCAACACTGAACACCCTGCTTCAGGAGTAATCGACCGGGAAAGATTCTCGAAAAGTATACCCAAGATGATGATCGTCGGGAAAAGCTACACAGTAGAAGTGATAGTCACTAATAGAGGTTCAACCGTATCTGACTTCATCGTCGAGTTGAACTGGCCGTTTAGAGCCTCATTGAAGTACTTCTTTATTCCTGGGCTTCTGTGGCAACGAAGTCTCAACCTAGCGCCTGGAGAGTCATATAATGTGGAGTTCATTATCATGCCTTTGATCGAAAATGTTGGCCAATTGGAGATCGTTGCTTCCTTGTATCTATCCGCTGAGGGTGTAACAATCCTTGTCGATAGAACATCTACGACAGTTCATGAACTGAAACTATCTGTGCCGGAAGAACTTTTAAGTTGGATATTCATTGTCTGCACTTCTCTCCTAGCGGTGGTGCTCACAATCCTATCCTGGAAGAGGCCAGCCATCAGACATGACCTCCTAATTTCAGTATTTCTTTTCTCCTCAGCGATGCTATTGCGAGCGCCCAATTCACTCAACGTCGCTGTTCACCCCGATGAAATCATAATCTGGCAGGTCGGATGCAACCTGCTCTACAACAACTGGACATGGACAATAGAAATGATGTTGAAACCCTACCCGCCCTTATACTGGTATCTAGAAGCAATCATGATCTACCTAACCGGAACTCGCTTCGAGATATTCAGACTGCTTTCAATAGCGGCAAGCAGCTTGACAGTTCCTGTAGTCTACATGATCGGCAAATCTGTCTTCAACCGAGTGACAGGCTTCATTTCTGCGGTCCTCTTCTCCTTTAGCAGCTATACCATTCTCATCTCTCGCATCTCGCTAACAGACTCGTTTGTTTTACTCCTCGTTTCGAGTTCTGCGTATTTCCTCTGGAGAGGCTTACAGTCAAAAAGGAGAAGATACATGGTTTTCTCAGGTGTTCTGCTTGGATTGGCTTTCAATACCAAATACATCGCAATCTGTTCTCTTCTAGGTTCACTCGTGTTTATCGCTTGGGTCGATAAAGACTTGAAGTCGATATTCAGAAGACACTCGTTGGCGTGGCTGATCTCATTCATCATAGTTATTTCGCCAGTTCAAATTTCACTTCTGATGAATGAAGCAAATCCATATATGGTCTACTGGGAGTTCTACGCATTCCCAGAGAGTCGTGAGCTTCCTCAGATGTACCTTGCAGACATTCCTGCCGAGGGAGTCAGGCTCTTCATATACGTCTTGACAAGATCAGCGAACCCATGGCTTCCATGGGTGAATATATTGGAGTTTGTGTCAGTCACCCTACTTCCCTTGGCGGTAATATACCACGTGTTTCCATCCTTGAGAGCACGACCCGGAGAGAGCTTTCTTGCGATCTCGTTCCTAGCAACGCTACCCCCGCTGATCGTACCGTCAATGCATTCATACTGGACGATCTATTCATTCCCGTATCTTTTCATCATGATCTCGAATCTCACAGTTCAAGCTTGGCGCGGCTCTTCCAGCTCCAAGTTAACAAGGACTCTTCCGAACTTCATGAAATATATAGGCACTCTAAGGGTTACAACGCTAATCCTAGTAGCCATCTTCCTTTCTTCTCAACTCATAACAGGAATAGCTTCGTCTGCTATAGACCGGGGAGAGTTCGACAGCTTCAGGCAGGCCATGATCTTCATCAAGGACAGAGTTGAACCAGGTGATATCATAGCTGATCTTACGGGAAAGCGAGCGCTATACTATATCAATGAGTATAACCTTAACATCACGGAGATTCCTTTCGCATTCATACCGCAGAAAGAGAAGCCGGAAGAAGAGATATGGATACCTCCTCTAGCTCTGCAAGCAAGTTTTAACCCGTCGGTGCTCAAGTTGGAGAAACTGAGGTTCATCATCGTCAACAGACTACAACTTCAAGTTTTCTTCAACAACACTGATAGGCAAGAGATTTTCAAGAAATACATGATCGCATTCGTTTCAGCCCCGAGCGTAGGCTATAGTGAATGGTACCCCGAGCAGACTTGGCTTGTGCTAGAGAGAATTCCTGAATCGATGGAGATTGCGAAAATCTCCTAACAACGTCTGATTCAAGCCCTGAAATATCCAATTCGCATCTGTTGAGACAGGTGCATGAGATGTCACAGCCTGAAGTCGCAAAATCTATTGAAAGCGCAAAATCCAACTTGTTGTCTAGGCAAATGGCGGACGGCTCGTTTCCAGGAAAAGTGTACTTTAACGTCTACGCCACAGCAATGGCGCTGCTTCTGTATCGACTTTTCGATCAGGAGAATCCCGAAAGAGAAAATGATGGAATCTCTTGGATTTTGGAGAGACAAAATGAAGACGGAAGCTGGGGCTTAGTTGAAGGAGGCGAAGGAGCTATGTCGACGACCTATTCCGCTGTCTTAGCGTTAGAGAACCTCGGAAGAGTAGGAAACGAGGCTTTGACAAAGGGGAAAGAATGGATTAAGAAACACAGGGACCCAGAGCTAGGGGATATTGATAAATGCGATCCTTTACTAAAGATCTTCGGCTCATTACTTGGCAAACTGCAGTGGAATCGAGTTGGGCCTATTCCCATCGAGACTTCGCTGATCCCCGGCTTCATAAGGAATCGGTTTATCAAGCTTCCAGCTTGGTGCGTCCCCACAGAGGCCATCGGGTTCATAGTCGCGAACCATCAAAAGGAAACCTCTATTCTTCGACGATTGGCTATGCGGGTAGCCAGAAGGAAAATCCTAAAAACCCAATATCCTAACGGCTCGTGGTTCAATGAATTCTACTTCACTGCTGCTCACTTGCTGGCGCTGAGAGAGCTAGGATATGGGTTTGCTGACCGACGAGCGGAAAAGGCTTTCCACTTTCTAGAGTCGCTACAAGAATGGAAGAAGGGAGAGTACTTTCTCCAAAGACGTTTTGATCAACCTATCTGGGATACCTTGATATCCATCCTTTCACTGATGGAGGCCGACTCGACGCTAACGAACCCCCATCAGATATTAAAGGCCGGAGAATATCTGTTGAAAAGCCAACTTGAGCGTGGTGGGTGGGGTCTTCAGCCAGACACGGGTCTTCCAGATGTCGATGACACTGCTTTCGCGATCTACGTACTAAGTAAGATCCGTTATCCTGATCGAGTTCCAGAAAACGAAAGGAAGAAGGCCGTTGAAAGGGCGGTCAACTGGCTTAAGGACATGCAAAATGAAGATGGAGGCTTCCCGACATATGCCAAGAATCAATCCAGATACTCACCTGAATGCGCACCTGCCATATACGAAGACCCCAGCACGCCAGATGTGACCGCTCACGTCGTTTGGGCGTTAAGCGCACTATCTAAAGACCAGCATAAGAGACCAATCCAGAGCGCTGTCGACTGGATTGTAAAGAACCAGAGAGAAGATGGGAGTTGGTATGGTAGATGGATGATCTGCTACATCTATGGAACAAGCCAAGTGCTATATCACTTAGGCGACGCTGGAATATTCTTGAAAAATCCCATTGAAAAGGCGGTTAACTGGCTGCTATCTTGTCAAAACGAGGATGGAGGATGGGGAGAAACCTACGCAGCTTGTCGTGACGCCAGCTATGCAGGAAAAGGGACGAGCACTCCAGAACAAACGTCATGGGCAATCATGGGACTTTTGCATTCCAATGAGTTCGATGCAATTAGGAAAGGCGTGAGTTTCCTTTTGAGGAAACAATCGTCGGAGGGGAGGTGGGAATCCTATCCAACGTTCATGGCAGTGGGACCCTGCAAGAATGAGATCTATAGCATTGCCTACCCACTTTGGGCTTTATCGCTCTTCCAGAAACTGCTCCGAAAATAGGGAGCTCCGTGCACAGCATCGTGGAACCTGCACAATTCGACGAGAAATGCTGCTTGAAAAGGGGGTCAGTACAACTTGACAGGAGCGATGATCATGCTCCAAGTGAACTTTGTACCGTAGCTTACGTCCGGCGCGTAACCGACGAAATCAGCGTAATGTCCTCTCCAATACTCTGGCATGGTGTATTTTTCCCAGATTTTCAAATCTTCTATATCATACATCGCGAAGCGCCGACAGCTTGAATGATAGACTTCTATCCCAATACCGCTGGCGCTGTCATAGAGCCTATATGCGTACTTTCTGATGCGGACCATCCTTTGACTCCAAGAGTCTACTTCATACTGCAAGGAGAAAACCGGCATCTCTTGCAAGTAGTTTGCCTTATGCGGCAAGGACCCTAGGTAGACAGCTTCATAATCGACCCACACCCGATCTCCTTTCAAGGTTATTTCTTGGTCAAGATAGAAGTCTGTAGATTCCCCAGTGAACCAGTCGATCATCCGCGTAAGAGTATGGACATACGTGGCGTTTGCTTCATAAGATATAACAGGGTTTTTCACCCCTTTGTTGGTTCCTCCTTGGAGCGCGCATATTCCGGATACCGTTTCATCCGAGTAGTTTCCCCAATCAAAGTCGTAGTAAAGTGCGTTCTGAATCCCTTTGAACAGCTCATTATGATCCAACATCTGTTCACCATATGAATAGAGCTCATAGATTGCTCCACCCATTTCCAATGAAACAACGACCTTTATTTTATTACCAACAAGAGTGACAAATTCTTGAGCCTTGACCGTCGATAAGCTCTGCGTTGAGGCAATAGAGAAAAGCATAATCAAAAGCAGAGCACTTGCCAGAATTCGTCTCACTTCTCGTCACTTATGAACGATGGAACTCGTTAAGCAACACGTTTTTGTGTTCTCGTGACAATTTAACAATTGCTGTCAAATAACCGGTTGCTGATAGAGACTATAGAAGCGCTGAACACTTTGACGTAAGATTTGAACAGCGGATACTGAGAGGCAAGAGCTATCAATAGAATAGGAAAATACGATGGAAATTGCAGAATCGACAGAAAACCTAGGAAGAGTAACCAAGGACTTTGTACACAAAAGTATAGATAGCCGTAATGGAGGGGCAGAAACTTGTACTCTTCTCTTCGCAATCTTCCTCTTCTTGTAAGCATATCTATAAGGAAGTATGCTACCAAAACGGCAGCAAAGATGAACGCAAAGAGCGGGATCTCGATAGAGGCGATGATACCAAACAGTAAAACAAGAATCATCGAGATTGGCCGTGCATACAAGTCAAGTATCGACTGAGCCCGATATGGACCCAGTTTCACAACGAGCGTATTGATCTTTGTTTTGACATCACCTTCATAGTCTTCAAGTTGATGCCGGATGATCGTTTCAACTTGGATGAAAAAGGATAGAAGGAGAACGATTATCGTATCATAATTGAAATGTTCGAAATAGATGAACACCAAAGAGACTGGCAAGGCCTTCTCCATCAACGCATTACACCATATGCCGTTAAAGGTTCGATTTTTCAACTTAAGCGGAGGGGCGGAATAGATCGACCCTACAACAGCCCATGCTGTGTAGACAAGAATGTAAAGAACTTGTCCAATAGCGATTATGGTTACGCCATAACACAAGACTAGGATAATAAAGATCAGCGCAAGAACCCAAGATCTCGGCAGAGCATATATCGCTCTTCTTTTCCCAGATAGCTTGTCAGATGGCATATCATAATAGTCACTTATTAGAGCACCGCAAGCAAGAGCTAGCTCCAGAGATACCGTTAACGCAAGTACCCCGTACAGGGAGTATCGCTGCGTTTGACTAAGAAGTAAAACATAGAAAACGGTTAGAAGAGTAATGTGCGTATCGGAATCAAACCAAACTCTCCACGCCTTAAGTTTAGCAACATTTGATAACAGAGAGACACCTTGACGAAGCCTTTGAGTCATGCCAGATCCTCAGCGTGGAATCGAGTTTCAAGCGATAATGTATCTCGAAATTATGTAAGCGTTATGCAATCGCTTTCAATAAACAGATCGGACACAAAATCTTAAAATCTGCAAAGCTGTACGCATTACCCTCGGTCAGGAGATGCATAGACTACGGCTCAACGAAAGATTTTGCTGGTCGGAATAGACGGAGCCGCACCCGATCTGATTGAGAAGTGGGTCGGCGAGGGGGTACTACCCAACATGGCCAAGATTATCGAGAGAGGGGTATTCGGAAGACTTAAAAGCACAATGCCAGCGAGCTCCGCAACCGCATGGACCTCAGCAGTCACAGGCGTGAACCCTGGCAAACATGGCATCTTTGAATTTGTCTATTATGACGGATATACAAGGAAGCCAGTGAACTCAACTCAACGAAAGGCGAAAGCAATTTGGCAGTTGCTGAATGATCGCAATAGAACTGTGGGTATACTCAATGTTCCAATGACGTTTCCGCCCGAGAAAGTTGATGGTTTCATGGTTTCAGGTCTCATGGCTGGCCTTGATACGGAGTTCACCTATCCGAAGAGCCTAAGGAACGATTTGGTCGCAAGCGGATACAGGATAGATATAGCCTACGAACGTTGGGCTTCAATGATTCTGGGAATCGAGAAAAACCTGTATTCTGTTGTGGAGGACGTGTTGGCGATGATCGAGAAAAGAAAGGAAACCGCGCTTCGTCTAAAGGATGAATTTCGACCCGATTTCTTCATGGTTGTCTTCGCAGCTCCAGATCGTATTCAACATCAATTTTGGAAGTACATGAATCATGCCGATTATTCGCTCAACCCGAGTGAAGTAGAAGGTCTCGGAACAGTCGTACGAACCGTCTATCAAAAGATTGACGATGCTCTCGGAGAAATGCTCTCTAAGGTCGACGAGAACACAAATGTGATCATCTTCTCTGATCACGGATTCGGTCCTGAATATAAATGCGTGCGTCTGAATGTTTGGTTCAAGGAGATGGGTTTGCTGCATCTAACAACTTCGTTTACGGGAGTCCTTAGAAAACTTGGTATTACCGAGGCGAACTTGGTCAGAATCGCCCGAAGGATTTTCGGAATCAAAACCTTGCGACGGCTCACATCTGGTAGGCAAGGTTCAATGAGAAAACTCCGTTACAGGTATAAAATACCAAGATTGAAGTTTCCGACATTCGAGGACTTCAACTGGAAAAGGACAAAGGCTTGCTACTTGTTCCAACATATGATAAAAGTAAATCTGCAAGGCAGGGAACCTGAAGGAATCGTAAAACCAGGAACAGAATATGAACAAGTGCGCAACCAAATTGTAAAAGGATTGCTTGAACTGAGAGATCCGGAGAACGGCGCCAAAATGATCAAAGCGGTTCATAGAAGAGAGGAGATATACTCAGGAGAGTGCTTGTCAGAGGCGCCCGACCTCTTGGTAGAAATGGAAGACGGTTACGCAGACGACGAGTACGTTGCAAAAGAACTTGTTGTGCCTTCAACTGAACGATTGGGACGCGGCCTCCGGGGACCCTCCGGCTGCCACAGAGCCCAAGGGGTTTTCATAGCGATGGGACCTGACATCAATACCGCAGTCAAGATAGAAAACGCCGAAATCTTAGATATCACGCCGACTGTGCTTTACTTGATGGGAGCGCCGGTGCCCGGTTACATCGATGGAAAGGTGCTATTCCAAGCGATCAACCCGAGTTTCCTGAAAGAGCATCCAGTAAGCTACGAAAAACAAGAAAGTAAAGAAGAACCAAAAGAGATCTATTCAAAGGAAGAGATAAGAGAGATAGAGGACAGACTAAGAGCCTTAGGCTATCTGTAATTGCCACTAAGATTTACTAGGGAAAATAGGCCATACTCAACAGCTTGGTGAACCGGATTGAGACTAGAAAATGCCACCCTAGCTGTAATCATTGGAATTACTATCGTTTGCTTGGGATTTACAATCTACATACTTCTGAAACAAAGGATGAGTCCAGTGAAAAAACTCTTCTATTTCGATATTAGCAGATACTTCATTCACATCTTCATTTTGGTGCCGTTGCTTGCGCCAGTTTTGAAAATCGTATCAAAACAAATATTCAATCCTGAGAACTTGTCGTTGTCGCCTCCAGGTTTGGCTACTGTTCAGCAGTGGCTGATATGGTGGCTCGGCTATCCGCTTTTGGAGTTTACTCAAATAGACGGTATACTGGTTGCCGACATATATACAGTCGTTCTCAGGCGTGGACCAGCACCTTATCTCATAGTTTTCAGCGGACTATTCTTTATTCTAGCATTAGACTGTCTTTGGGCTTACAAGAGTGTGAAAGCCGCAAGGATTATTCGAACAGTTCATTATGGAATCTGGCTATTTCTATTCTTACTCTGGACTGCGGTTGCAGTCTTTATAAGCCCAGACATTCCTTTTGCACAAGACTACCGCAACAAGTGGCTCTTTATGCAGTATTGGGGCTTCCAACCTTGGGTCGTTGCGATAGTGATGTTCGGACTCTTTTTCAGCGTATGGTTGCCCACAATAGTTGTCGGCTACCTAATCTACAAGCAATACCTGCATGCAAAATCAACTTCGCCGAGTTAGTTCTTGCTAGGTCTGCGGAGACGATTTGACTGGAAAAACAATGGCAATATGTCAACCAGCTGTTCCCCCGTCTCTCGCCGAGTAGTGCCAAAGCCATCACGAGGCAGAGCAGTATAGCGAAAAATCGACTTATTCATCTTTCTTTTGCCGTAGCAACAGTGAACGTATGCGTAGCCTACTACACCGCTACGGGAGTGTACCGAGCCGTGCCAATTCTAAAGAACGGTGAGATAGAGGCCGAAATAGGAATCTATGACTTCACCTGTCTTAATCCGTCAAAGTGTCTTTCCTCGGTGATGGCGGTGCAAAGCATCGGTTTTGTTTCGATAATGTCGTGATCTCTGTTGCGGAAGGTGTGCACAAAGCAGAAGGAATTGCCTCTGACTATCCAAGTTTGAAGATAGGAAAAGGGGTAGCTTTGAACTTCACTATCTTTCCAGTGAGGTTGAGACTCTAACTTGACACGGTTACACAGACATTCGACGTTCAATCCAAGGAGGGAGAAACATGGTAAAGAATATGAGGATAATACGTCGACGGACTTATAGCGCGGTTAAGAAGCTCGTCTAAATTGAGAGAAGTGGTGGATAAGAGAAGAATAGCGTTAGCAGTCTTATTCCTGGGCATATTGGGTTTAGCGTCCTTGCCGGTATCTCAGACTTTTCGACAAGCAAAAGCTCAAACTAATGAGAAGAGCGTATTGCTGATAGTTTGGGACGATACGGAAAGAAGCGTAGTACAGGAACTATATCTTGCAGGAAAATTGCCAAATCTCGCATTCTTTGTACGAAGCGGGGGAAGTGGAACCGGTTTGAACATAAGAAAGCGTGAAGCCGTCAACTCGGCAACTCAAGTTTCAACCATGCTCACGGGATATATGATGGCAGTGCACAAAGTGTATGTTTCTCCAATTAATTCTCAACCTCGAAATTCTATTCCTAACGGATGGACTGTTTATGAGAGATTGAAGGCACACTTCGGGGTGCAAGGCATCAAGAACGCTCATATAATCTCTAAGGGATGGTTGGTCAAACCTTTCGAGAATTCCCGCCCAGAAATTGACTTGTGGATTTTTGAACGAGTGGAAGGTGAAGAGCTGCTGCCATATGTACTTCAAGCAATAGACGCTTTCCATGACAACCGTTTCTTTATATTCGCTCACATCTGTGACCCTGACGAACTAGGGCACATCTACGGTGTCGATTCGCAAGAATACAGGGATGGAATAATAGCCTGCGAAAGTTCTAGGACAAATCCTTGAACGATTAGAATATTGGCAAATCTCGGGAAAAACGAGGGTCATAATCACTAGCGACCACGGATTTGGCTCTCAGTCTCTACAGACCACAGATATTCAAGAAACCCATTCATTGTAGCTAACGTTCCCGCCGTTATGAAGTGTGCTTACATGGAAGACATATCTCACACATTGTACGCCGAGTTCGGTGTAGACTACAGCGTCTATGAGCCAGCACTGCCCGGAAAGGCTCTGTGGTAACTTTGCACATCAAGCTTCACTCACCAGAGCATCAGAAATGAGTCTAGAACCGAGCGTCTCACTTCTATTGCAACATAGCAAACATGGGATTCCGGGGATTCCGGCAAGGAACCCGACTCCTATTGCAATGTTACGTATTGGAAGAGCTATCATGGCGAGAGGGAGGCTTCTTCGTGCGTCCGGCCGCATAAAGACGATCTTCAAACTCCATAAGACTTCGTACGCTAACATTGCTAGAATCGTTAGAGCAAGCGGCGTGTAGAAGTAGGCACTCAGAGCAAGCGCCACGCTAAGGAGAAATGCTGCAATCGCGGTCGGGGGCAGGATACCTGTGGTCCTAGCGAAAACCTGAGGGTGCTTTTGGAATACTTTAGAGCTCCAATAGCCATACCAGAAGAACTGCCTCCAAAATTCGCTTAGAGAACTCCTTCTCTCGTGGTAGACTACTAAGTCGGGGTTGAAGAAGAATTTATAACCCATCTTGAACAGTCGAAGATGAATCTCCTGGTCCTCACAGATTTCGAAGGTCTCGTCATAACCTCCACAATCGACAAGCACCTTCTTAACATATGCTACGTTACAGTTTAATATCCGTCTAGCGAGGCCGGGCCCTCCTTTTGGAACACCTCGCAGGTCGTCTAGAAGCCCTATGCTCTTCTGAAAAAAAGAGGAGCCTTTAGGAGTCAAGTCAAGGCCGCCTACGACAATCAACTCCTCGTCTTCAGCAAACTTCTCGATAATCTTTCCGGCCCAGCTGGAGTCGACCTCGCAATCGTCATCGGTAAAAGCTATTATTCTCGAAGTAGCGGCAAAAATACCTGCGTTTCTAGCTATACCCATCCCGCTTCTGGTTTCACGGACGTACCTAGCACCCACTTTACAGGCAACTTGTTGAAGCGCTGGCGCTTGATTGCCATCGACAACTATAATTTCAACAGCTGTGCCGCTAGCGCAAGCGCTCCTCTGAATGTGTGACAGGCATGATTCCACCAGTTCAGGTGGACGATTCTTGGAGCAGACCGCGACAGAGAGTAGCGGATACATAACAGGTTGAGAGTTACTAGTTGAAGAGGTAGCAGACATCTTGCTTTACTCCGTGTGGACGACTAGCGGAGACGACCTCCGATTCCTAAAGACCCTCTCATTTGCGCATTCAGGTCGAATCCAAACACTGATGCGGCCGCTATTTAACTTCGAAAGAAGTTGTCTTTAGCTTTTCCCAAACACTTGAATAGCAACCAAGCAACAAAGATGTTGGGGCCGCTGTCGTTTGGAATCGAAATTATCAAAGAATCCCAGTCCTGGCACTATTTTCGAAACAGACGTAGCGATAGTGGGCGCCGGCCCTGCAGGTTCAACGGCAGCGATGGAGATAGCCGAGTCTGGATACGATGTCGTCTTAATTGAAAAAGAAGCGTTCCCTGGAAGAACAAATGTCTGCGGCGGGGGGATACTAGAGAAATATGTAAGTGGCATAGATCTGCCCCAAGAAATTATCGAGAAAAGGGTTTCAAGATGGATTTTCCATTTTCGAAAGAAGTCATATGTCTTGAACCAGCCTGCAGTATCTGTTCGGAGAGAGGTTTTTGACAAGTTTTTGGCGGAGACCGCTCATCGGAGAGGTGCGAATCTTACGGTTTCGACGATTGCGCACGATGTGAACCTGAGCAACGACAAGGTCACGGTTGCCGTGACGGACAGAGTAAGTCAGGAGCATCGCTTGATACAAGCGAGGCTCGTTATATTTGCTGACGGTCCAAACACGCTCTCGCATAGAAAATTCAGTTTGGGGTTCGAAAGAAAACCCGATAGCACTGCGGTAGCGTGTATCTATGAAGTAGAGTGGAAACAAAATCCTCTGGATTCTTTTGATGCGTTCTTCGGAAGCGAAATTACGCCTTGGGGTTACGGCTGGATTGTTCCGAAAAGGGATCTGCTGAACGTAGGTATCATGTGCCTGATGTCTACAATGCAGACCAATATTCGAAATTGCCTAGATAACTTCATAGACAGTCACCCCAAAGTTGCCCCGCTTGTGCGAGAAAGAAGAATAACAAAATTTGCAGCAGCTCTTATCCCTCTCGCGCCTGCCAAGCGAATAGTCGGACATAGGATCTTGGTCGTCGGCGACGCAGCAGGAATGGTAGAGCCAATCTCAGGCGGGGGCATAGGCTGTGCTATGAGGGGAGCGAGGTTGGCCGCAAAGATCGCTGTCAGAGCACTCCATGAGAATAGATTCGATGAGGCCTTCTTGCGCGAGTTCGATAGAGAATGGAGAACGAGTGAGGACTATAAGAATATCTTGAAACAATACCTCGCTACAAGGTTCTTCTTGAACTGTCTAAAGTTACATGTGGATGCCTACTCAAGGCTAGTCAGAGTATTGCTTTGGAGAAGCGAAGCCAAAGAAATAGCCTAGTCTTCGAATCCTATGTTTGAAAGCAACTGTCCTTGCTTGACTCTCGCGGTCACCGTAGCCTTAAAACGAAGCTCGGAAGAAGTCTATGAGCGATCAATCGGCGACTCGATATGATTCTTGCCGGAGCAAACGAACTTCTGACTTTTTCTGGATTCTCACCCTTCATAATAGTTTCGGATAACTTTGTCGATCCCAGTCCTTCCTTTTCAGCAAGCATGATGTGTGAGATTGAATGGAAATCGAAGCCCATTACATAGGATGAGACAGCATCAACCGCAACAACGTTGCTTCCTCCAATAACTAGACCTGTCCTCACAGGCTTCCCATGAATGGGGCCATCGCCTTCCATGCCCACTATCCCATCTACAATCGTAAGAGAGCTACGAACTATCCTGTTGATGTCCACTATAGCCTTGTTGATGGAGGAGTGGAGCTTGTACTTGCTTCTGAAAGGAATGAACCCAAAGATATTCTTTAAGCCTAACGACACCGTCGTCATTTCGCTCGTCTTCAGTTTAGGAACATTGATTATTTTTGCTTGAAGAACAATCTTAGGTAGCATGATCTTCCTCAGTAACAATGCCCCTTCTATATCGATCTCTACCAACTCTTCCTTGGATAAATCGACAAATTTAACTCCAGTACCATGCAGCACGTCCCTATAACCGCAGAATGAAAAAGCTTGACTCGCCCTCTTTTCGAGGGAATCACTCTCTGCTATCATAACATCATTCGTTATCTTTTTCACCTCTTCGACAATCCCGAGTAACAGATTTGGATCAGTCGTACCTCCCGAAGTCGCTTTCATGTAGGCGCAGAGGTTCGGTTTGAGAATAACCCGATCATTAGTTTGGACGTATGATTCTATACCGCTCAATAACTCAATCGCGCGCTTTGCTAAACTTCGAGGATCATTTCCTTTAACGATAGCCAAAATGGCTTTGTCCAACCGACTCATCTCGAAGGGCATTTCGAGCTCTTAGCTCCGAAGCCCAGATCGAACAGTTTGCATACGTCTCCTTCAACGCCAGAACGCATACGATGTGTCCTTGGAAAGCTTTTAGCCATCTCGGCATCGCTTTCTCCATCTCCGCTAGGACCCAAATGATTCTTGGGCATCTTCTATTTCCTAGGATACCCCATCGCCATCTAAAACCGCTACGTCTCGCCAAGTTTCGTACACTGAGATACGAAGGCCAAGGAGGCGCATCGATTCCTCCTATTTCAACTATCTTCATACCTACTTTTCTGAGAGCCTCGCAGATACGTCCTACAGATATCCAAGACTTAGTATTCCGGATCGATCGAGCGTTTCTAGTAAAGCGTACGCGTCTTATAAGGTGCCCAACATGAAACGGGTTAGGCACGAAGATCAAGATGAATTTTCTCGAAACGCGACCCATCTCTCTAACATATTCAATCGTACTCGGACCCCACTCAATAAGGTCTAAACTGCAAACGAGGTCGAATGTACGAGATCCAAAGGGCATAAGACTCAATTCACTTTCTACAATTTCGCAAGGGGCTGAAGAACGGAACCACTTTGGATTGACGCCAGGAATACCTTTCACGACAACCACATGCCTTTTGAGTCCTAGCGCCACCAAAGCGCCCTCTCCACCGTTATCACAATGAGCTTCCAACATTGATTCGAGACCGAATCTAGAGCGTAGATCTTTCAAGTACCTTGCCTTCACGAAACACTCGTAAGCTACACCCAAGTCTTCTTGACTCAACTATCCGAAACCTCGGCTCGAACCACGGCAAAATATTATTCAAATGCACTTATATCTCTCTTCTGAATGGATGTACGGGTGAAGATTCCTGAACATGTCATTTAGGATAGTCGTACAACATAAAGGAGAATAGAAATAGTTCAAATTCATCTGCTAACCTAAAGTTGATGCTTAAAATGGAGTCAGCGATAGAAACACTCGACCTGACCAAGTTGTTCGGAAAAGTAGCCGCGGTTCATAAAATAAACCTTGAAGTCGCTCGAGGAGAGATCTTCGGTTTTCTTGGCCCGAATGGAGCGGGCAAGACCACGACTATCAAAATGCTCTGCTGCCTTCTCCGTCCTACGGAAGGAACAGCCAAGATTGAGGGCCACGACGTCTCGAAGGACCCCCAAAAAGTTAAGGCGAAGATAGGCTACGTTCCTGAACTCTCAAATATGTATACTGACCTTTCTGCGAGATACAATCTAGAACTGATGGCAAGGTTACATGACGTCCCGAGGAACCTTAGGAAGAAAAAGATAGACGAACTTCTGGAAGTCTTTGAACTTACCGGTAGAGGGAACGATCGCGTCTCTACATTTTCGAAGGGTATGCAAAGGAGACTGACTATAGCCGCTGCTCTGGTTCACGACCCCGGAATCCTTTTTCTAGATGAGTTGACAACTGGGCTTGATGTCCAATCAGCAAGAAAGATACGTGACTTGGTCAAAGAGTTGAATTCTCAAGGAGTCACCGTGTTCTTGACCACGCATAGGATAGAGGAGGCCGAGGAGTTATGCGGAAGAATTGGGATAATCGACTTCGGGAAACTCGTTGCCTTGGACACTTTACAAAGCCTGAAGAAGTCAGCCAGGGAGTTCGATATATTGGAACTCGTAGTGCCGGAGTACTCAGATCTCCTGGCAGAGTATCTCAGCCAGATGAATTGCGTACGCAGTGTTTCTTTTGATCAGAATAACAACGTACTACGGGTTCACGCCGTAGATGCAGATTCAGCTCTGCCTGAGATAATCGAGTTGGCTATCAGGCGGAACATCAGGATCGTCTCGGTCTGTAAGATAGAGCCGACACTTGAAGATGTCTTTCTTAGACTCACAGGAAGAACTCTGAGAGAAGAGGAACCCGCCAACGACCTTCATCTCCTCGTTCATCGAGGTTACAAGCCTTAGGAGGCGGTATCATAATAAGATTAGAAACGTTGATAAAGGCTATTTGGATCGCGGAGAAAGATCTGAGACAATTCTTTCAGTTTCGCCAAAGATTCTTGACCACTCTGATATTGCCTGTTCTCATGCTGCTCGTATTTAGTTTCAGATTTCAAGGTCTACCGCTCCAAGAAGCTCCAGTAGCTGTCTTGTGTCAAGGCTACTCTGAAATTGAGCTTCAAGTGATAGAACGCTTGGACGAATCACCTGCCATCAAGCTGATTCGCAGTTCAGACATCAGTCAGGCTCAGAACATGCTTTCTGCGGGGAATCTGTATGGAATTGTGATCATAAGTTCGCATAGGGATGGTGTGGATTGTACGATTACAGTTATCCTTGACGATTCGAATCCTATTCTTGCTCAATCCGTTTACGGTGCGATAGAGCAAGCAGTCAAGGATGTGAATGAGAAGATTGGCGGAATAAGAATGAAGACAAATTTTCTCTACGGGTCTGGTTTCAACTACGTGAACTTTCTGGTGCCAGGAGTGCTGGCAATGACAGCGATGTTCGGCTGTGCATTCCAAATGCTCACGCTCGTTTGGGAAAGGAGCCTTGGAACCCTCGATCGCATATTGGTCGCTCCTGTGAGGCCCAGATCCATAATTTTGGGAAAGACTTTAGCTGGATGCCTGACTGGATTCTCTCAAACTATTCTGATCCTAATACTTGCTCACTTAGTATTCGGTACTCAAATTGGGAGCATACATCTAGTCTTGTTCGTGATCTTTCTCACCTCGTTTACTTTCACGGGACTAGGAGTCTTAGTGTCAGGTATCTGCAGAGACCCAAGAGAAGCAACCGCTTACAACCAGATAATCAACTGGCCTCTAGTTTTTCTGGGAGGAGTTTTCTTTCCAATCGAAATGATGCCTGCACCTCTTCAGTATATTTCACGCTTCCTACCTTTGACCTACGCGACTGACGCCCTCAGGTCTATTATGATTAGGCAAGCTTCATTGGAGATTAAGGTGATCTTCGACATTCTAGTATTGACTCTATACGCCACCACAACGCTAGCGCTGGGGTCGAAAATCCTTCTAAAGGTCTTCGCCAGATAGACTTTCCAAGTAGATCGGATTTTGGAAACATATCAACGGTAATGACTCATTGCTCAATCAGTTGCTATCGAATGTACGTCGTTCCCCCTACAAGGCTTATTAATAAACTCTCAAGTTTGGCTGAAATCCTCTTCCAATCATATCTGGAAATGATCTCTTGTACTTGTGTTTCAAGCCGCCCCTCAGGGTTCATCAAGAGATTCAAGATCAAGCTGGGGAGTTCATTCAAATGGCCGACAGATACGTTAGCTGCTACGGACGAATCGAGTCCCTCTACTCCTAATCGCGTAGAAACCACGGGTTTCCCGCAGGAGAGATAGCATAGAATCTTCATCCTCGTTCCAGAACCAACAGTCATAGGAGCGATGCACACATCAGATGCATTTATATAAGGTACAACGGACGCGACCTCTCCAGTGAAGAAAATACGTTTGTCTTTTCCTATCAGTTCCTTCGGAGGGTTGCGCCCAACAATCAAGAAGCGGACATCAGGTTCCTGTTGGTGGACCCTAGGAGCGAGTTCCTTGACGATCCAACGAAGAGCGTATAGATTGGGTGGATAATCAAGCATGCCAACGAACGTGATGATGCGTATATTCCTGTCGATACCTAGAAAGGCGCGTGCTCTCAGGCCCTCCTCACGGGATGGGCGAAAAGTTTCAAGATCTACACCGTTCGGCACGACCTGAATCTTCTTCTTGGAAACACGCGCAGTCTTGCAAAGAAGGTCACGATCAGTGTCAGACGTCACTATTACAAGGTCCGCCAAGCTGCATGATGTCTTCTCAAGAAGTAAAACGTAGGATAGCCAAAGGAAAGCAAGCACACGTTGAAGAAAACCTCGTGCCTCCTGCCTAGAGCGGTTTGCCAGCATTGTCTCGACGTTATGATTGTCCAATACCGATCGTTTGCCACATATCCTCGCGTACACTAGCGGAAATAGGCTGCTCCATATGTGCTCGACGTAAACGACATCGCATGCCCCTATTTCTTCACGAGCGGAAGCGGCGAGTTGGGGCGTTCCCGAAAACAAAAGTTTGAAAACCCATTCTCCCTCAACTCCATAGAACATGTTTCCAAGTCTGTTCGCAAAAGCTAGGGGGCGCCTTACTTCTCTACACCGAATATTGTGATATGTATAACACCTACTAGCCTCGCCGTAGGAGTGAAGGCTAACTTCATGTCCTTTCCTAGTTAGGTTCACCAATAATTCATACGATCTGATGAGAGCCCCGTAGAGCGGCGGTACTATTCCTCCGTGTCTGAAGGCGCATATCCTCGTAAGGCCCCCCTCCGCAAGAACCGATCGCACGCACTGTTCCCATACTTTTATCTATTCCCGATAATAGCTCTTCTGAGACATCGGAGAATTCGCTATGAGGACGTATCTGGGACTTCTACCGAGAGTATTCGGGTACAAACTATTTAGGTCTCTAGGGCGTCCTCGGCTTCTTCCTATGAATGTGACAGTCGCTGTAACATTGAAATGCAATTCAATGTGCAAGACATGTCATATATGGCAATTATACAGAAAGAATCCTGAGCTTGAGAAGGGGGAGTTGAAAACACAAGAGTTCGAAAAGATATTCAAGGCGATTGGTCAGAATGTGTTCTATGTTGTAATCACAGGAGGGGAACCGTTTCTAAGACCAGACTTGAGCAGAATATGCCGGGCAATCTGGGAATATTGCTCTCCGTCCGTCTTGGTGCTTCCCACAAACGGATTACTTCCGGAAGTCATTGAGAAGAGGATAGAAGAGATCCTCGCAGGATGTCCAGACCTGAACCTGGTCGTTAACTTCTCACTTGATGGTGTTGCTGCAGAGCATGACGAGATAAGAGGGGTTTCAGGAAATTATGAAGCTTTGATCAATGGATACGAACGAATTAAAAGTATTTCGGTCGAGTTTCCAAATGTCCAAGTCGGTCTCCACACAGTTATCTCAAAATATAACATTCGCTTCATTCCCAAGATTTACGAAGTAGTAAGAAAGCTTGCACCTCACTCTTTCATAACAGAGATCGCTGAGGAAAGGACAGAGTTGTTTAACATCGGCTCTGGCATTGCTCCCGACGCCGGGGACTACGCAGAAACTATTAGGTTACTGTCTAAACGGATTCGCAAGGACGGCTGGAAGGATGGCAGGTCACGGCTCACTCAGTCCTTCCGTCTTGCTTATTATGAACTGGCCGAAAGAACAATTACTGAAAGAAGGCAAATCATTCCTTGCTACGCCGGTTTCGCCTCTTGCCAAATAACTCCTTTCGGTGACGTTTGGCCATGCTGCATCTTGGGATATGAAATGTCGCTTGGAAATCTTAGGCAAGTTGACTATGGGTTCCAGAATGTCTGGAACTCGCGTGAGGCCGATCAGACTCGAAATTTCATTCGCAAGGGAATGTGCTATTGCCCTCTCGCGAACGCTTCTTACACTAACATCTTGTGCAACTTTCAATACTTCGGAAAGGCACTATTGAATATCTTGCCAGCGCCAACATCATAGGACATGAATTTGTCAAGGTTCAGCACACTTTGGAGTGTTTGCCTTTTGAGTACACACGGACATCCGATAGCCAGTAGCGTTGACATCTCGATCTTGATTCCTGCTCACAACGAAGCTTCTAGAATAGGGCCGTTTCTTGAAGAACTCTTAGCATTCTTAAAGGATTTTACGCATAAGAGCGGCGCGACATCTGAGGTCATAGTGGAGGAGGATGGGAGTTCGGATGAGACGCTGGAGGTTGCCAAGCGGTTCACCATCACTTGTGACGCAATTCGCGTACTTCATCATAACCGTAGACTCGGGAAGGGCGGCGCCCTGAAAGCCGCTTTCAAGGAATCTCGAGGGAAGGCAGTCGTCTTTATGGATGCTGATGGTGCCTATCGACCTTCAGAGATCCCATTATTTCTTAAAGCCCTAGAAACATCTGACATGGCGATCGGGATTCGCTCGCTAACTAGAATGAGGCCACGGCCACCGATCCGTAGAATAGTTGCCGGTCTGGCCTTTAACCTTCTTTTTCGGATTCTTTTCCGTTCGCATGTACACGATACACAGGCGGGCTTCAAGGCGTTCAGGCGAGGCGCTCTCCAAGCCTTGTTGCCAAGTATTGGAACCAACGGGTTTGAGATAGATGCCGAGATCATTGCTAAGGCCCAATATCATGACCTCGACTTGGTTAAAGTACCAATATCCTACAGTTACGTGCACGGATCCAACATCAAGGTAATTAGAGACGGGCTCGTTATGGCTTCTTCCTTGCTAAGAATCCGTAAGGACACTTTCTTGCGACGACGCTAATTTGCGGCGGATACGACAATCCATGTGCCAAGTCTCTTCTCAGATTTCGCGTGTATACCCAACAATAGACTTGATCCCTGCATATGATTTCACCGGTCGCTGGATTTGAAACTGAAGCTTCGATCAAGGCCTTGAAGGCCGTGCTTCCGAAGTTTCTTACCGCAATCGAAAACTCATACTCTTCATCAAATCCTGCACTCAGGTATACCGGAACTTGGATTATTCTCTTGGTGCTCGCCAGCTGTATGGCACAGGTCAGTTTGGCATTCTGGGGATTGGGGTGAGGGTTGGTCAGTCGAATAGCGATCTTCATTTGGTCTCCGGATGTGTAGATCTGTTTGTCTGTTGAGATTTCTACAACAAGTTCCTCCAGATGCCACTGCATGTAGTATGCTCTTTTGAAGTGTGCGTTGATCGATCCTACGTCCTCGCCAACCACTTCTATTGCGTCGGGGTCCCAGGTTCCAAGCGACTTCATCACTGCATATTTTAGCTGCCAGATCGCCGGGGTTCCTTGATTGCGACCTTTTATTTCGTCGTCTGACCAACCCATTGTTCTTGCAGAGATATAGTCCGCTGCGACGGGATCGTAGCTGGCGACCAGCAGATAACTACCGGTTCTTTCCTTGATGTCGACGGGTGCACCGTCTGTGGGAGCCCATCCTCCCTCAAGTCCTACCGTTCCATCGATCACTGTCAGATCGATCCTAATTGCAGACGCTATGTCTGCTATGGCGCCATGGGTGTCGAGGCTATGTTCCTTGCCGTCATATGGCTCACTGTCTTGATGAAGTTGCTTCCAGCCCAAATAGGACTGTTCATGAAACACGCCCCTGTTTCTATGCATTGGCCAATACTGGGAATAGATGTTCGCTGGCAACGTGCCAACAAGATTCTTGAGGCCCAGGGATACCCTTCCTAGAATGTGAGATTTCAGTGTAGGCGCAGATATGAGGACGGCGTCTTTAAGAGTGTCTGGCACATGAACGGTTGGCAATGCGATAGGGTTTCTGACCTCGATCGGATGCGAAGAATCCTCATTCAAGTCTACGAGCTTCACGTACTTGAGGTCTGAAACAGCGCTTGTAATTCCGCACAGTTCGAAGGCTCTGAGTGTGTCCGCCTCGACGCTACCTTCCGCGACGATTACTTCCTTTGCACCATGCATGAAAGACAGCATGCAAAGTGCCCTCACAAGGTCGGGATGAGTTGTCTTTCCCAGGCTCTTCGGCGTGGCTGAGACGTAATTCGGCTTGATAACTACCTTCTTGTCTTTCACCATCCGCTCGAACTCGAAAATTCCTCCAGGCAAATTGTCTATGCACAATACGGTTGCCGAATGGATGGAGCTTCTTGAGAGATCGTAGAATCTCGATATCGAAACGATCGAATCTGAATGGGCTTTTGCTAGATGAGAGAGGTTTGCCTTAGACATGAAGCAGAAAAGTGAGAAGGTAGCCAGCTTTAGAAAGTCTCTCCTTGCGATCTGCAAGATGATTTACTCCCTGTCTACGCTCACTAACCTCGTATGATCTGTTGTACTTCGCTTGAAGCACCGAGTTTCGGATAGTTGCATCTTTTCAGGAAGTTGCGTGGCCTTCAGTAACTGAGTGTGAATGTTGCTGTATCTTCGTCAATAATTTGTTGAGTGCTTGGGTCGATCAGCTGTACGTGTAGTGCGTATGCACCTTGTTGAGCGTCAGAGGGAAACGTGTACTCTACCGTTCTAGTTGCGTCTGTAGTGGTGGGTATGGTCGTCAACTTGTCCATGATATTCATTACACTAGCATCGGGCAGTTGCGCCCAAACCTTGACTCTGACGTTGATCGCAGGGCCGGGATTCACTATGTGACCGCTTATCTTCGCTGTTTCCCCTGACTTGTAGCTGCCTTTGTCGGTATCGATGTCGATAGTTCGAATTGGGTAGATGTACCTTATTCCTGCTATATCGCCGGAATAGAGATCTCTTTTCTTTACCTCACCAAGCGAGATATAGCCGTACATAGTCTCTTCTTTATCGGCTGCATTGTATAGATCATTTAAGACCAACGTATGGCCAGCTTCATGTGCGCAAACGCTCTGTACATCAAACTTATTCGGTTCACCGCTAGAGGACCAAGTTTCTTCTTCGTCGAACACTATGTCAAATTCGAAAAGATGTTTGCCGAGAACACTGTATCTATAAGTAGTGCGCGCCAAAATATTGCCAGGTCCATCTATAGATCCCCAAGCGATGACATTTAAACTATCCCTAGTTTCTGCGCCCGCACTTGTAGTCCCCATGTATGTGTAGTCCATGTACGAGCCCGGATCGTCTTCCCAGGTCTGAAACGATCTTTGTACAGCCATAAATTCGTTTTCAGTATCTGGAGTCCCGACTTGATTAATGTAATACTTTACAGGAAGAGCCCCATCGCTCCAGTGGACTCCTGAGTAGCTGTATCCAGTCGAGGACGCGCCTCCAGTTAATGATATCTTTCCCCTTACTCCGCCAACAAGGGCGAAATTCCCTGTTTCCTCAAACTTCAGATACAGCTTAACTCTCTCACCAACATTAAAGGTGGGCTCAGAAGACACTCCGATGCCGATGTCCTCAACCTCTCCTCCTAAGCACCTCGCTGTAACTTCAGTCTGATATGCTCCTTTCAAGACTTGCTCGACGGTGATCTTGACGTAAGAGTAGATCATCGTTCGGTTATTGTTCCATTGAGACTTCATTTGCGCTACTTTTCCTATTACTACTTGGTTGGCTAGATCTGCCAGATCTTGATTATTTTCCTCCTGATTTCCGCGCGCTGGGACTAGAAGACTTGCAAATAGTAGGCACAGCACCGTGATCGCGAAGAACGCTTTGAGCGAAGGCCCTGTTATCTTCATATTACTCCAACCTTGGGTTTATGCCCGCTCAAGAATTATATCTTTCTATTCACCAGCTCATGACGGAAGCGTTTGTTAAGCTTCTTGAGTTCATGGAAGGGTTTGGAATTTGCAAGATCGTCATTTTTCAGTGTAGAAATGAAGCCTTCGGTTCGGTTAAATACCTTCAAGCTTAAGAAACGGATCTGAAGCTTTTAGTTATGAAATATAGTCTGAGAGTTCAATCTTCTTGATTATCTTCTCAGAGGCCTCGTCCAAAAAATGAGGAACTCGTTCTGGTTTTAGTAGCTGTCAACCATGAGTTGCTGTGACCCATATGAAGTACCGTGCTGCGAAACCGCCCTGACACGATTTACATCCTACCCAGAAATGGTAGGTGCCCGCAGATAGGACAATTGTAGTAACGATTGAGTTCGGCGACTTCGCGCTCAATTTGAGTGATGTTGATGTTGGATAGTATAGGGCTATCTCTTCAGGCTGCTACCACAAAGTCGGTGGAATAGACATCTGCTATAGAAAGGAATGCACTTCCAAAGCCCAGGATAAGCCCTCCTTAGTACTATCTGCAACCTTGGAACAGAATCTGAGAGCTACTTCAATTTGCTTCCGCAGTTGTAGCAGAATGTTGCGTCTTCATCGTTCAAGGTCTTGCAGCTTGAGCATCTGACCATTATCTTCTGGCTCGGCGTAGGAATCACTGCCGTCCGTTGCCGCCGTTGTTTACGTCTCCAAAACCAAACTACTACGAGTATGATGATGGCCACGAGTATGAGGATGATCGCAATTATCCATGGTCTTATGATCACCATACTACATCACAAAAATCTAGTTCATGCCTACAGAAAAATCTTTAAAGAACCGATGGTTCTGAAGGATCTGAACGTTTTTTCTCAATTTTTCTTTTGGTACCGATCTGAGTGGCTGCTTTTTTCTGGCTTAGAATTAGAGAGAAGCATAATTCGGCTACTATGAAAACAGTATTTCCTGAACTGTCTTGAAGATCTTCACATTGAAGTTGTCGTCGGAAGAATCTATCCTCGATCCTCTTGAAAGCTTTATCAAGTTGAGCTTCAAGGTTCTATCCTTTCAATTGCAAGCAGAGTCTTCAATGATCAAGAGAAACTCACGTAGTTTTTCCTCCAAACTTCCTTAGATTTCTTCTTCACTAGGCCTACTTCCACAACTAGTACCACTGCAACATAGTGTTTAATCATTCACACCATATTGACACATCTGACACTTTGAAGGCGTTAAATTCAAATGACTTTTCGATCTATTAAAATAGAAGAGAGCCTTGAAGATACTGGTTTTGGGGTTTGACGGTGCTTCTCCAAAGCTAATTAATGAGTGGATCGACGAGTTACCAGTGCTTCGGGCATTTAAGAAACAAGGCGTCTTTGGGCAAACAATTCCGCCAATCCCGGCTCAAACACCTGTGGCTTGGGCAACCTTCATGACTGGAAAAAACCCTGGCAACCACGGAATCTTCAGCTTCGCCATGAGAAAAAAAGGAACCTATGAAAGGAAGATAATTGGACCTGAAATGCTTAAGTCGAAGACTCTTTGGAAAATTCTGAGCGAGGCAGGGAAAAAAGTAGCAACTATCAACATTCCAATGAGCGATAGAGAAGAAGTGAGAGGCTTAGTAATACCCGGCTTCTTATCTGGAAGTGAAGGCATCCCTCATCCAAACAATGTAAAGGAGAAAATCAAGCGGAAATTCAAAATTGACAAACTTCAAGGAGACCTGGAAACTGAAACTCTGGACAGAGTTGAAGCTGACCCAGATTTTTTCTTCGAAAAGGTTAATGAGATCACAGATGAGATGGCTGAGATCTCTCTCTACTTACTGCAAGAAGAAAAATGGGATTTCTTCATGCCCGTCTTTATGGGCTTAGACAGAATCCAACACTTTTTTTGGAAACATATAGACCCCACTCACCCAAGACATGAAGAAAACAAGTATAGCAAGTTTGTAAGAAATTTCTATACCAGAGTCGATAAGATAATGGGCGACTTCTTAAAATCCGTAGATGGAGACACATCGGTTATAGTTGTTTCCGATCATGGATTCTGCCTAGTTCACACAGAAGTCATAGTAAACAACTATCTAGAAGAACAAGGATTCTTGATAATGAAATCGGAAAAAATAGACATGGAAAAAAGCAAAGCTGTCTCGTACGGATACGGAGACATATGGCTAAATGTTAAAGGAAGAGAGCCCAAAGGCATAATCAACCCAGGCGAAGAATACGAAACAATGAGAAACGAAATTATAGAATACCTCAAGACAGTCACGATCGATGGCAAGAAACCGATTAAAGATATTAGAAAGAGAGAAGAGCTGTGGTGGGGACCTTATCTGAACGAAGCCCCAGACCTCACCACAATCTTCAATGTAGGATATCAAGCGGCAAGACAGCCAGAGATCACAAACAAAAACAAGCTAAAACGATACATAAACGAGAATCCAAGGTGGAGTGGAGGCCATGACGGCACCCACAACCCCACGGACGTTCAAGGAATCTTAGGAATCCTCGGACCAGGATTGCCTAAGGGGAAAGAAGTCAAAGTTCACCTTTGGGATATCACCCCCACCATACTGGACCTAATGAATATCCCTGTTCCAGCTGATATGGACGGAAAGCCCCTTAAACTGGAATTTACGACAAGGCATAGCCTTTAAAATGCATGTGCACTGTTATTCTCTTGACAGATCATGGCTAAATACGTGAACATTTCCATTCCTAAAGTGCTATATGACAAGCTTTCGAAGGCTCTTGAAGGAAGCGGCTACCGCAGCCCAACCGAATATATTGTCTTCCTGATCCGAAGATATCTGCCTGAACTAGAGTCTACGGATGCTGATAGACGACTGGAAGCGCTGGGATACAAGTAAGCTGCGACAGCTAAATGATTTATAAGTGAAGCATCACTTAAATACCCAGAAACCTATCTTAAGGAGAGAAAGGAATCTTGCTTGAGCCGCCATAACGTTAATGATGAATACCTGGAAGGGCTTGAAAAGAAAAGCATCGCAATTATTAGGGAGGCAAAAGCTCAGTTCAGTAATCCAGCGGCTCTTTGGAGCACTGGAAAAGACTCAACCGCAACCCTCTGGCTCTGCAAAAAGGCTTTCTTCGGAAAGGTTCCCTTCCCCATCATACACATTGACACCGGACGCAAATTCCCGGAAATATACGAGTTCAGGAACAGACTCGCAAGAGAATGGGACTTTCATCTAATTATTGCTAGGAACGAAGAAGCTATGAAAAAAGGAGTCTCAGCAGAAAAAGACAGATTCGAATGCTGTACATTGCTGAAGACTCAAGCTCTCAAAAATCTTCTCGAGAAAGAAAAATTTGACGCTTTAATTCTCGCGATACGAAGGGACGAGCATGGAATAAGAGCAAAAGAAAGATACTACTCTCCAAGAGACGAGGATTTTAAGTGGAATTATGAAGATCAGCCAGCCGAGATGTGGGATCTCTACGTAAAACCATCCGAAGACTTCTCCCACATGAGAGTTCACCCCATTCTACATTGGACCGAGTTGAACGTGTGGCAATACACCAAACGAGAAAAACTTCCAGTGAACCCTCTATACTTTGCGAACAATGGGAAAAGATATAGAAGCCTAGGCTGCCAACCCTGCACTGTTCCCATTACCTCGAACGCACAAACGATAGACGAGATAGTCAAGGAACTGGAAACATCGAGAATTCCAGAGAGAGCTGGAAGAGCGCAGGACAAAGAAAAAGCCTACATGATGCAGAAGCTACGAAGCCTAGGCTACATGTAAAGTTTCCACAATCTCTTTGCACATGGGCAGAGCGTGTCGAAAATGACCTTTCCAAAAATCAATCTTGTGGTGATAGGTCACAAAGACCATGGAAAATCCACATTGATAGGAAGACTACTTTACGATTCCAATGCAATCTCCGAACAAAAGTTACAAGAGGTTGAAGCCGAGTTGAAAAAGGCTGGAGATGAAGGCTTCAGATTCGCATTTCTACTCGATACGCTTGAGGAGGAAAGAAGAGGCCGCCTAACTATAGACATAATGCAAACTCCCTTCAGAACCGAAAAACATCTTTACACAATAATCGACTGCCCAGGCCACAGAGAATTCATGAAAAAAATGTTCACAGGAGCTTCTCAAGCTGATGCTGCCCTGCTCGTTGTCTCTGCGAAAGAAGGAATACAAGACCAGACCAAACAACATGCCTTTTTGGTTAGAACACTCGGGATTCAACAGCTCATTATCGCTGTAAACAAAATGGACGAGGCGAACTACGAAGAAGTAAGGTTCAAAGAAATATGCAACGATCTAGTTCCAATCCTAAGCTCTCTTGGCTACAGAAACCCCCCAATCGTTCCTCTCTCTGCCTTAAAGGGTGAAAACGTCTTCAAGAAAACGCGAAAGATGCCATGGTATAGAGGTTCGAGTTTAATCGAAACCTTGGACAGAACCGTAAGGCCTTTAGCACCACCGATCGACAAACCACTAAGAGCTTGCGTCCAAGATGTCTATGAAATTGACGGAAAGAAAATCGTTGTGTGCAAAATCCTAACTGGAATACTCGAAGAAGGAGAAGTCGTCAACTTCGATCCCTCAGGACAAGCAGGGCTTGTCATGAAAATAGAAATGTTCGGAAAAGAAATTGAAAAAGCTGGATCAGGAGACTCCGTTGGGTTAATCGTAAACGAACTCAGAGAAGCAAAAAGAGGGCAAGTAATAAGTCATCCTCAAAATAGAGCAAAGGTTGTAAGGAGTTTTGTTTCAGATATAGTCTTGTTTTCAGGTTTTCAATTAAGAAATAACGATGTGCTAGTAATTCGTTGCGGAACTGCAGAAAACGAATGCAAAGTGCAAGGAATTCTGGAAAGAATAGATCCCATCAATCTCACGTTGGACGC
>Ga0315312_1000668_pt1 | contig 34987 bp, 42 predicted proteins | sample TDP7_MG_FD_203629 | JGI IMG/M metagenome (GOLD analysis project Ga0315312, IMG submission 203629) | Freshwater sediment microbial communities from Lake Towuti, South Sulawesi, Indonesia - TDP7 | ecosystem: Environmental > Aquatic > Freshwater > Lake > Sediment | place: Indonesia: South Sulawesi... | reverse complement strand
TCAAACACGCCGCCCCACCACCGACCGCGAACACAGAGACGTTGCCAGATCGGGTCCCCACAGCCCCCGCTACACAGGGACAGAAAAGCATACAAGCCCGCGCTCAACGACAAGGAGGAGTAGCGTCACCGCGCAGGGATCACCGTGGAAAACCGCCCCCGCGGGGAAGGAGACCTCTTCCAGAACGTCCTCTAGGTGATCTGGGGCCCCCTGGCGGAGAGGCTTCCTAGCCATCGGGGAGACCCTGCCCAGAAGACGCTGAGCCTCAGGGGCCCCGTTTGATCAAAAGGCTTTAGTGCCGCCCGGGCTACCGTGCCGTAGGTGAGACCGGGTTGGAGGCTAAGAAGGTCGGGGTTCCCCTGGGCTGGGCCCTGAGGGTCGGGCCGCCCACCAGCGTGGTCCTGGCCACGTGCGCCTCGGCCGACGGGAGGCCGAACATCATCACCCTCGGGATGTACATGCCCATCTCCGCCAGGCCGCCCATGGTCGTCATCGGCGTCTCCCCGAGGAGGTACTCCCACGGCCTGATCCGGGAGACCGGGGAGTTCGTGGTCAACGTCCCCCCGAGGGGGCTGGTGGGGCAGGTGGTCTTCTGCGGCCAGGTCTCCGGCCGGGACCACGACAAGTTCAGGGAGGCCGGCCTGACCCCGGTCCCAGCCAGCCGGGTGAAGCCGCCCCTCATTGGGGAGTGCGTCTCCCACCTGGAGTGCCGGGTGGCTGCCAGTCACGAGTGCGGGGACCACACCCTCTTCGTTGGGGAGGTGGCGGCGGCCCACGTCACCGAGGGGATGCTCAAAGAGACCCTTGACGTCCAGAGGGCCCAGCCCATAAGCCACAAGGGAGGGCAATACTTCGCGCCCACCCTCATACACGAGGTGAGGTCTGAAGATGTGGGTCAGCCCCGACGGCTCCGCCGCGGTGGGGCCCCGAGCCGCCCAGTCCTCCCCGGGTGAGCCCTCTTCCTCCTCCGCGGTCTAACGCCTTTATAACTGCGTTATGATGCGAGAGAAGACATGCACCACCGCCATATTTAAGCCCTCCGCCGAGCCACATATACACCGGAATGAAGCGTGGTAAATCGATGTCTGGGATTAGATGCCCTGAATGCGGTGGGGAGGCCCCCGGGGAGGCCCGCTTCTGCCCCCACTGCGGCGGTAGACTCCTCCTTCAGGCGATTTCTCCACTGGCAGCCATTTTGGTCATCGTGTTGGCTTTCATCATCGTGGTGTTTGGATTTCCACTCTTGAGCCTCATTGGTCTCCCTCCGACGGACCCGATCATCTCGGCGATGGGGGAGTCGACCTTCCTCCTGGTCCCGCTCATGTACATGCTCCGCAAGAAGGTCGATGTGACGAAATACATTATGTTTGGGAGTTTGAGGCACGTGATCCTCGGCCTTGGACTGGGCACCGGTCTGCTGGGCGTGGGCGTCACCCTCAGCCTCATCCTAACACTTCTGCTGGGTCCGAGTGCGCGGGTGGAGGAGGCGAATCGGGCAACTATCCGCATGGCCCAGGAGTCTCCGGTCGTCATGATGCTGGTCATGCTCCTCGCCGGCGCCTGCGAGGAGTTCGCCTTCAGGGGCTTCCTCCAAAACGCCCTCAGGAGCAGATACTCCTTATCCGTCGCCCTCCTGGGGGCCTCCCTGGCCTTCGGGCTTGTCCACCTAGACCCGCAGGCAATCTATACCATAGTGAGCTTCGTGGCCGGCCTGTTTCTGGGCTACTTCTACAACAGGCTCCGGTCATACATACTAGTGGCAACGGCACACGCAGCCATCAACATGATCTCACTCGGCATCCTCCTCCTAGCATGAGGCATGTTCGGGAATATCGGTGGTGGGGCTGGGAAGATTTGAACTCCCGTCCCGAGCGCCCGAGGCTCGGAGCCTAGACCAAGCTAGCCGACAGCCCCACGCTTACTAGTTCTCCCCACCGCCGCAGCTTGGAACACCAGGAGTTACTATACACTTTCAGTTTAAAATAACTTTTGTTTAGTGTTCGGGAAAGACTTGAACGCATCTATTAGGAACAAGCTCCTGCACAGTTTGTTTCCCGCTCGCGCGCGCAAGAACCTGGCACAGATCACCCGGGTGATCCTCCACTCGAAATACCGGAGAACCGGCCTGGGCACCCACCTGGTCCGGGAGATGCTTCCCCTGGTGGGGAGGCTCTACGTGGAGACGGTGGCCGTGATGGCCCGGTACAACCCGTTCTTCGAGAAGGCGGGCATGACCCGGGTGGCGGAGAGCAGGCCGGATTAAGATCAATGGCAGCCATGGAGGAGTTCAGAGACCTCGGATTCAGGCTAATCTTTCTTAGCTCGGAAACATACAACTTGCAGAAGCTCCGGTCGGTCTCGGTTCTCAGAGGGTTAAGAACTTTTTCATCAAACACTCAAAGACACGGAACGCCGTTCGAAAACGGTTAATCTCCGCCAACGAGGCTTATGTTACCGTTCAAGATTTCTGTGACCGCGTCGCCAAAATTGGGGAAGATAAATACGTCGTGAGCATGAGTTAGGAGGACCGCAAACCTTTTCTGCCCAAGCCGCAAGTAAATCGGTGGACGTCAGCACTAATTGCCGCTTTGTTCACGAAAGAAGGCCCAAGAGGCAAAAAAGGTATTGGAGACCCTGACGGGAGATGAATATCAGGTTATTGAATATTGGGAAAAATCAGGGACATATTATGTGAGAAAAAAACCTAGAAGAGACCGAAGCTAGAGAAAGGGTAAACCTCACAGATTGAAGGGGAAGGCTTAAACTCTTTCTCCTAACCAACGCCACCTATCTATACAATACTCTGTAAGCCATCCACGCTCTATAGACATTTTAAGATAATGGCATGGGTCTAATTTATGTCTATTTGCAAGCGACATTGCCGTCTCTACAGACCAAAGGAGCCCATAAAAAATTTGCATAAGCCCACGGTCAATAGCGAACTCTTTCCGTATTTCCACTAACTTACGGATTTCCCTTTTTATATCTCCTTCGAGACTACAAGGTGCGAAGTCGTATTGTATAATTGGGGCACACCATTCAAGCACTACTTTGAGTAATGGATCTTCACCCAATCAACTCCACCTCAAAACCCACTAATGGTGAATACAGCTTAAAAGATTTTCTACGTCTTTTCGCGGGCCGCTCTGCATGCCTCCCTCAGATCGCGCCCCTGTGTTTACTGAAAAAGTCAAAAAGTCAAAGGGAGAAAATCACTAATCATTTGGGCATTTGTAACTCCTTGAACCACTGAGAACAGGAAAACATATTTGCGGTTATATAAACCTCTAATTGGCCAATTCATAGGCTTTACTATAAAAATATGATGAGTGAGTATCCGCATGTTAATTGATCTAGCCTAACCATCGCAAAAAAATGTGTATCGTGCGCGATGTGGAGTTCAGCGAAAAGAGGGACTCATCGCAAAGTTCGCCGAGCTTATCACGAAATACCTCAGGATGCTCCCACAGGAAGATGCTACGCTGTGAGAATTCAATAGGTGCAGGGCCTGGCAGAGCGTTCGGTGCGTCACGGGCAAGTGGTGCCACTACTTCCGGGCTCAGGGCGAGAGCTGGTACGGCAGAATCTACGATGTCTTCGGCCTCAAGGAGTCCGTGAAGATGATCAGCATAGAGACTCTAGGCGACTACGTTCAGGCTCCCTAGAGGCAGTACAGAAACCGACTGCTCCGAAGGTGACCTGCTCCGAAGGTGACGAAGCTAGAACTTTTGGTCTTAGTGCTCTAGGACTTCCCTTCGCATCAATACTCAAAGACAAAACATTTTTTCTGGCTGTCGCCTTTCTGTGAGGAGGAAAAAGTCTTATTTCATACATCCGCTGATGTAGTCACGAAGTGGTCAGGCATGTCAGAACTTGAGAGAGAATTGAGGTTCATAACCGGTGTGATCAAATTAACCTTTGCAGAAAAGACGACTGAATGCCAAGAACTTGTCGCTTTTTTCTATAGGCTCTGTCTTATGGGCGATATTGCGCAAGACATTTACATAACAGAGGGAGTTGGACTACCCTATTACGTCTGTACTCTCACAATAAGGAATTTCTTGGAATTGCAAGCCAACCTTTTTCAGGGTGCCTATCATTCAGCAGGAAGTTCACTTCGCTGGTTATATGAAACAAATTTAGCGGGGGCTGCTGCTTGCATCAACCCTTCGCTACTGGACGAACAGTACAAAGGGTCAACAAGCATGAGTTTAAGTGAATTCGAGAATTGGTTAGATCGTTGTGATAAGCAAGAAGTCAAATTGATGCGAAGAAAAATTCTCGACTCATTCGGACTTCCCTCAGATGATCTAAATAGACTCTACTCGGATTTGTGTAAGTATATTCATGTTTCTAAGGTGAGTTTTGACAAGAGGCTTGATTGGCCTAAGTTACTGTATATTCAAGAAAAATTTGACGAAATCTTTGGACTCACGAAGAAGACTCTGGATCTAGTTTTTTGGACGGAGAGTGAGATGCTTCTGTGCTATGACGGGGAAACAAGCAAAGCTTTGAAAGGTTCGTTGAAAGATTTGGCTTTCTTGAATCGATATGTTCCTATGACCGTCTCTTTAATTTCTAGTTTGCCCTAATGTCTATTCCTTTGTATAACTAGCATAAATCCGGTTCATGGAACACTCTTAGAAATACACTCCAATTTTCTTTCACAACAGATACTCTTTGTCTTGTCACAGAGGTCTTTAACCGGTCACCCTCATCCAAGCGAGGTCATTGGGTGAGGGTTAATGGATGTAAAAGCGGTGGTCGAGGTGGAGGAGAGAAACGCCAAGATGGGTAGACTGCTGGAAGACCCAGAGGTGCAACAACTCTTAATACAGAAACTTCAAGAACTTAAGCTGGCTTAACACATTCATTTATGGGTTGCGATAGGCGATCCAGTGTTTTTCTGGAAACGAAGGAGTTTGGCAGGTTTGGCCTCTGCTCCCGTGCGTGGGGTATGCTGTGTGATCTTCAGGAAGGCGACGAGTGAATGCGGTTAGAGGTGGAGAGAAGGTTAAGAAGTAAGCCAGCACCCTGGTCAGAGGCTAACATATTTCCTGTTTTTTCATAAGCCCTACTGTTGCATTGGCTGTGGGACAAAGCGTTTTAAAACACATAGTTTTTATATGGTACAGGGATGCCTAAGATAATCGACGACGAGACAAGGGAAGCCATCAAAGACGATCTGAGGAAGGACGTGTAGATGTTGGAACGGCTGATTTTGTACATAGGGGTGGCTCAATAAAAGTCAGTTCTCGAAGTCATTTCAAAAGTCCTTAGAGAGCCAGCCAGGCCACCCAGATAACTCCTGCGTGAATCAAAGGCTCCCGCCTGAATCGGCGCAAGGCTTATATAGTTTCATAGACATACATATTGATGTTCTGGGGGTAGGGTGACTGTCTCTTCAGATTCTTCATTGTAGCGACGATCACGATCCGAAATTGGAGGCGAAAATTGGGGTTACATACCACCAGTTAGGCCGCATCTCCGAAGAGCGGAATAGGCTGGATGAAGCAGAGGAGTGGTACCGCAAAGCCCTAGAGAGCTATGAACGAATGAGACATCCGCCTTTACTGGTTAACACCCTTGCCCAATTTGGTATTTTGCGTAAGCGACAAAACAATCTTTATGAGGCAGTTTCTTGGTTTGGCCGAGCTTTGGGCATCACCACAGAATACCGTATGCAAATAGCTACCGTATACTGATTGACCTCGCTGGGGTTATGGAGGATATGGGAGAGGAAGAATTCACAGCTGCATGGCGGCAAGCGTTCAAGGACGAAGAGGTTCGTATTACTGCCTTGCATAATGTCTTGGAAAAGTTACAGAGCAAAATGCGGAATATCGAAAAAATGTCAATATTCAATTTTGCAAAACCCAAAAACTCCCAGAAAAGTCACAACGACTTTCTGTTGAAAAGAAATGCAGCTATAATCAGCGAAACAAAGGAGGTCGCTGTTGCTAATTTTATACGGTTGGGGTCACAAATAAATAAAGCCTTTTACTGGTCGGAGCAACTAAGAGGGAGATTACTAGTAAATTGGTGTCAAAATCCCACCCCCGCACCATCCTTAAATAAGCTTACTAGTAATATACACCCGAGAAGCGGTAGGTTAAGGCTCACTCAAGTCTGAGGATGAATGGTTGTATGTCGGACGAGTACAGAATTGCGCTTGCCTATTCTAACATTCAGCGTAAGTATTCTATTCCTACACTCATTTCCGGGGTCACTGTGCATGAAGATGATTTTCTAGAACTTGAAAAAAGGGATCTCCCTAAGAAGAAGACACTAATTCAGCGAAAAGATAGTTTATATTGGCTTCAAGACACATTTGACGATGTCTCTCAGTATATCACCTGCCATCTGGTGGTTCAGCTGAAAGATGGTTCTTCACTGAAGGATTTCCAGGAGAATTATATCAAGGTTCTTAACATTCTTAGGTCCTCTCACTTGAGGGTAATAGCTGGTCACATCAAGTTCATTATCATAAGGGCCGTCGAGGCCTACGACAAGGAAACTAGAGTATGGCGTTCTGTCGATTTTGATCAAGACTTTATAAATAAGGTCTCCAAGTTTTCACCAAACTTGATTGTCGAAAGAGGATATGAGAGGCTCCTAGAAGTGGCCAGGATTCTAGCCCGTCTGGAGTACGAAAGACTGCGTTCATTCGGAAAGGAATACATCACATCTAAAATAGAGCGTGAGCCTTCGGAGTACCTGCAAATCATCAAAGTCAGATGGGACAGCCCTCCCATTGATGAGTACTTCGACGAAGTAGTTGGTCCACCGGCGCTTGTTATACGAAGTTCAAATCCATCGTCTATTCACCACATCTATCCAACGCTTGGAACTAAGCTATCTTTTTCTCCACTTACGAAGTTTTGCAGAGGGGGTCAGAACGGGCGCCAAGTTCTACCATGCGAATACTGCACAGAAAACAATCCTTTCGGTCTTCCACTAATTGGTTCCTCCGCTGAGCAGTGTCACAAATGTCGCAAACTTTTCGAATATTCGATTTGCCTCTATCGAAAGCCACTCTGCAACGGCTACGAAGTGAAGTGCGGTAACAAAGAGTTTGCTGGAAACATATGCTGTGGGCTCTTCGCGCTTTATGTCATTCGATTCGGAACCGATCTAAAAGTAGGAACTGCCATTCTGTCTAATGTTGTAGGAAGGCTTCTGGAACAGGGCGCAGGCTTCGCCCTCGTCGTCTACCCACTCGAAGGCATAATGACTGCGCATATTCTAGAAAAAGTGATTAAAAACCATCTTGCTATCAACATGCAGGATTTTCGTCATTTCAAGATAGAGAATGTGTACCGGCGTGCCCCACCAAAGGAAGCAAGAGTACGAGACGTCCTTCAAGATTGGGACAGAAACGATAAAGAACTTCTGGATCTGGTCGGGTCAAAGGTTTCTGAAATCCGCACCTCTATCGACGGTCTTGAAATAGATCTATCACGAGCAGAACACAAAATATGCAGATTTGTGAAGAATTATGTTCCGCCAACCAGAAGACTCTACGCTTTTTATTTGAAGCCAAAACAGCTTTACGAACCAATCAACGGTTCTATTGTTGGCTATCGGGGAAGCTTCCTGTTCCTAAATTCGGGCAAGGTTGTTGACATCAAGGGACTTCAGGGATTCGTAGTAAGGGGGAGTATGTGATGGGGCAAGAGAGACCCTACCTCAACGCAGAGTTGTTCAAGGTCAACGCAAAGCAACTCAGCGATGCGTTGTCGCAAGTGCAGGGATACATTTGCTCGCCCTATTTTCCAATTAAAGCAGAGGCACTTTTCTTCACAGATCGGCAGAAGCTATGGCATCTCGCTAGGCTTCTTGAACTGGAAGGAACACACGCAGTTGTCCACGGAACCAGTAATGAGGCCAAGCTTATAGCCCTCGCTAAACCAAAATCCGACACCTACCACCCTTACGGCATTGCCGACAGCGAGATGTCGATCTATCTTCAGCATTCAGAACCAATCAAGCTGGAGAATCCCATTGGCGATGGCTTCCCTATTGCGAGAAGTTTACTGACAAAAGCAATACAGTCCAAAGTCACTCGCCCATTGAAATGCGACGGCTGGACAGTATATGACGAGTCTACGGATTTGACTTCGCATCTGAACGAGCAGAATAGAAAGGTCAAACTGTTACAATACCTGCAGGTACATACAGGTTTCTCATTTCAGTTCAGAACATTCGGTGGGGAATTGTTGGTTCAGATTCTTCCGAGGTCTACGATGTCGTACAAGAAGTCTGTTTGGGAATTGCTCAATGAAGGCTGGACAAATGAGAGAATCATTGAGCAATTCCCTTACGTGAAGATCATCGGTCGTGGCAGCCAAAAACTCATCGGGGTACTTTCTCTAACCGTTTCGGATTCAATAAGTGAGGTGCCTTACTTTGGTCGTTCATTTGTAGACTTTGCCACGGCAATGTATCCGAACAAGGAGATAGAGGACAGAGATACTCTACTAGTCAAAGTTGCCTCGTCGAGCTCAGGTGAAATAGATTACTTTCCAAGCAGTTGGGCTTACCCTTCACTAACTTTTTCTAGTATTGCATATATCAACGAAAACTATTACTCTGAGTTAATTGGAATACTAAAAACCCAAGGGCGAAAGAGGATTGCACAAGCCCAAGAATGGGCCACAAAATTCTCTTCACTCGAAATTCTCGGGCAGAAAGTGGAAATAAACCCTATACCAACCAAGCTGGCTTACGACCCATTCACGCTTGAGCCTTCAAAGTTCTCGTCTATTAAGTCTTTGGACGTGGGCTACATTTTCGAAGCGCCCTCAGTAACAATGATCCGTGACGACACGCCGACCGAAATAGTGCCCGGGGTAGAAAGTTATCAAGCAACAGTGAATGATCTGTTGTCACATAAAGAACTCAAACCCCTAGATGTTCCAAACAAAATCCATGTGATAGTTTTCGTGGACGCCTCCCTTTCGAGTGGGTGGAAAAGCCTCAAAGAAGCTCTGACAAAGCAAAGAGTCGGATACCGTGGTTTCAAGCAAATCTTCGGCGTCGAATTAGACATGGAAGAAGAAATCGTAAACGATTTCCTAAGCATAGAGTTTGCAAACCGGGTCAACGCGCTGCCGGAGCAAGGCTATGACTGTACAATCATAGTAATCCCTAGGTATTTGGGGACGCCAGAAGAGACACGAAGAATCTACAACGAGGTCAAGACAATGATAATGGCGCGTGGCATTCCTGTGCAGGTCATTGCAGACGACCCTAGAGTTACTTTCGGCCGGAGCAATACTCTTGAGGGCAAATCGAAAAGCACACGCACACTCTTCGGAATCTCGATAAATGTCCTTGCGAAGGTCGGAACCATCCTTACCGCTATCGCGGAAAGCATAGCAAATACTCTGATACCAGATTCGCTGACGATCGGCTACAATGTCGCTAGGGTAATCCCAAGAAATATGATTGGGGTGAAGACGATACCGCTGGCAGCCCCCTTAGTGATCTTCGATAACAGAGGTGCCTACATAAGCCACCAAGATGTGTACACGTTGAGAAATGAAGTCTCGCTATTTGAACAGTATGGCGACGAGGTTTTCAAGAAGATTCCAAAGGGCATCTCAACGCTGATTATCCATAAGGATGGATTCTTTACACAGGAAGAGCTTAGCTCACTAGACAATCTTTCAAGGAAGTATGGCATAGAAACGATGCCCATCTCAATCAGGACTAGCTCTGTTCCCAGGGTCTCCAACCCTCGCTATCTTGGGTCGGAACTAGGGTTGAAAGCCGGGACCGTTCTTCCCCTTTCTGAGAGCGACTTCCTTATGATGACGACTCCGTTCAGCGCATGGAATCCGGAAAGGCTAGGATGGCCGAATCCAATACTTATCACCTTGCACGGTTCCTATGATGTTCAGAAAAAGCTTCAACTTCTCTACCATATTTTTGCTCTGACAAAGATGCAGACAGGCTCTCAAAGGGCAGTTAGACTTCCGATTTCAATCCACTTTGCCAACATGATTGGCCGTTTCTTGCGCAGAGTCGGTGACCCGACTCCAACATATCTCAAGTATTTTGTGCAGGCAAGAGAAGGCGGGAAATACCTTCCGAGATGGTTCCTGTGAGATGATATCATGCCTGCCCAACAACCTAAACAAGGATTACAATACGAATTACTTGTAGCCGCCGCTCTTAAAACTGAACCTCATGAAGCTGGAGGGAAATCACTTGACCTTACATCCTTCACATTTAATGTCAACCCGCAAACATACAAGACTATCCTGACAAGAATGGGGGTTGACTTCACTGTGGATTCAACAGCTATCCGCGATAGCATCACGTTTCTAATAGAATGCAAAAGCTCCGACACTCCAGGCGAGGTTCTTAGATTAGGTTCTGAGAGTTTTCTAAAGGCAGTGCTTGAATTCACTGCATTGCAAAATTTCAGCGAGATTTCAGGCTGGAACTACCAATACCTTCTAGCAGTGAATTTTCCCATAGGAAGAGAAGTCCAAGATCTTTTCAAGAGCATGAGTCCCGAACAGCTCAGTAAGCTTGCCAATCGAGTGAAGGAATTCGGTGTAAGAGAATATGGAAGCAAATTCAATGCTGACTTGATTACAACTGACCTATTGCGAAGAACCTTTAACGTGACCAACATGATCTTGCTGACAGATCAATTTCTCAGGGAAAAGTTGCGTTCGGACGATGTCTTTAAGAAACATTACGAGGACTTATCATCAAAGCTAAGAACTCCTAGATTAGGCACTGTTCCCGAGAGAGGCGTTCTTATATCTCAAGGCTATCAACATGTCACCTTCTTGTGCATGGCGGAAACACATGAAAACTGCAGAGAATTGGCAATCGATGGATTTGTGTGTCATATAGGAAATGCATCTGAACTTCTTGGCAAAATACAGACTGCCTACGAGAAAATGGGGTCACCGGTCTGCTGTTTGATTAGAGGTAGAGAGCTCGAGTATTCACCTTATGATGTCGAGGCTGATGAAAAAGCATCCTCAAAAGACATAGCCCAAGCGTTATCCAATGCACTGAACAACCTCCTTCCACAAATTAACAACAGTGCGGTAATCCTTTTAGTTGTTCCTGGAACTTTTGACATCGTAATAGCTGACAGAAGGAAACTTGCAAATCTTATTCGTTCATCCTGTGACCCAATTAGCGGTAAATACGACCTACGTAAAATCCCAGAACTTGATGGATTGGGCATACTTGTGCAGGTGTCACTTGCAACGCAGATATTGCGACAGGAATATAAAATAATGACTAGTATAGACAATTATCTTACCGATGAGGGTATTAAGGAAGATTGTGATTACTGCTAAATGTGATTGCAATTGGTTAAGTGTCTTTATCCACATCTTCTAATGTAATTTTTAGCGCGCGCGGCTAGAATAACAGATTTCCTCTTTTTCGAAGCTCCACAGGTTCTCCACGTCTCTGGAAAATGGACCAAACGCAGGTCGAACTAATGACACGGACCCTACCGGGGATAGATCTAGCGATCCTAAGTCGTCGTTTATGAAGCTCACGTACCGGAAGTTATACTTCGTTATCCAGGGGTTCAAATAGACGGGGTACGGTGGATCCTGCGGTCCCTGATCGAGTAGGATGGGCACGTCCTTGACCTTGAGCTTGAGGGTCGCCGTTATCCGGCTCCCGGTTTGATAAAGGAAAGTCAGCAGGGCCTTCATGCGTAGGTCTGAAACGTTGATCAGGGCCCTCATCTCCTGCTTTGAGGGTGTGTGGTAAACGTTCGGGTACCATGTAGAGAGCCCACCTGGAAAACTTCGCTCCTTTGCATCAGGCCATAGCAATTCCCCAATTAATCTTAGATATTTCCGTGAGTCGGAGCGATTCACAGCAACGCTGGAGGATTGCATTTTGCGTAACAAAAGCCCAATTGATGTAGTCAAAGATAAGGTGACTGACTTCCAAGAGGCGAGTCTAGATGTGGAATTTTTCCTAGAAGCCAAGTACGACCAAGGCGGTTCTGGCCAAGAGCGTGATATCAAGAGTTTTCCCGAGAGAAAAGAGGTTCTGACCGAAATTATATCAAAAGTTAATGCTGAATTGGATAAAGATGATGGATATAAGAATTTCAAGTCAGAACTATCCGACTTTAGAAAGAAAGCAGAATCCCTATCTGTTCGTCTAACTAAGTATGTTGAAGAATGTGTTTCAATAGTGAATATTTAAGTGGAGGAGATATCATGGTTGTTTTTTTGGGGGGGCAGGGGGCATCCCAGATATGATCGGTCCGTGTCTGGGATGAAGAGAGAGGTAACTGTTGAGTTTAGACTCGATAATGAGAAGGCCTGTTTTAATGTCTATTTCGTATTGATAAAATCCGGGGGCCTAATGGATTGTCTAAATTATCTGCCCGCTTTTTCAGCTGCTTTTTCAACCCAATCTCCAAAATTTTTGTATCCATCATGTTCGATCCAATCATACGTGGGATATAGTTCCGAAAAGTAGTGTTCACCATCGATTAAGCCAAAATAATTATTGCCTTGTTCATCAGTGTTTCCATCTTTATCTTTCAAATTGTGAATGTAAACACCCAATAATCCATTGCCTCTTTCACGGCTTTTACTAATTTCATATCTAACCCATTTTCTACCCGATGTCTCAGTCCCTATCAGTACAACGGTAACTGATGTTCCTTCCAATTGTCTATCAATCCAGCGTCTTATCACATCATCTCCTTGTTTTTCAATCTTTTCCCAATCAGCAGCGTCCACGAAGCCGGCCGCTTCTCTATCTGGTTTCGTTACCCAACTGTTTCTGACTTGATTGGCTCTCCAAATGTCTCTTTCGTAATGGAAACTAAAGAAAACCCTTCTCACCATTTTGACTCACCCTATTATGTAGTGTGGTTCTTACTTAAATAATTTGTCATTGCTAGCTCACGCGGTGCGAATATTCAACTAATATTGCGCATAAAACGACGAAAGATAGAACACCGTAAAAAACAATCAGTTTCTTGTTCACCATTGTCCAAAGTTTAGAAGGAATTTGCTTTCCGTAGTTTTTCTCTAACCTACCTTTATCCATATCCAGCAAAAGCTCATCATTATTGACCCGGTTCCTAATTAGCCAATCATAATGTTCTCGGTACAGTTTTTCTAGCCACAGAAAATAGGCATCATAAATCCAAAAAATGACTAAAGGTATAAATGCCACTAAATGGTGATAAAAGGTTCCTTTGAAGAGAAGAGAAGCTACAACCAAAGTAATGGACCATCCTTCTATATAAAATTGGTTATTTGCCATCCTCGAAATAATGTCTTGAACAATTTCAGTTTCTTTAAGTAAATACTCGCGTAAGGTTTTCTCGTTCACTTTCCTCACCTTTCCATAACATGGTGTAGTTTTTTGTTTTGGCTCATGACGTTATTCTTCAGGTGTCGCCTCACGGCCTCTCCCCCTCTTCTCCGGCCTCCGCGGGGACAGCCTCAGCCCCGTCCAGACACTCAAGGTGAAACCCGCCATGAACACCGCGAAAAGCCCCAAGAGCACCTGTCAACCCTAAACAAAACTTCACGCGCCTAGCAAATAAAAGCTTTTATCAGTTATAGGTGCGGTCTCAAGGAATTCAAACCCTTGACTGTGGCATGTAACTTGGGAGAATAGTCAGCTTATTTCGGGGATATCTCCCGCAACCCCGATTCTTTTTAAGTGTCAAGAATGATAATGGATCATTGGTTCGTGTCTGGGATGAAGAGAGAGGCAACTATTGAGTTTAGACTCGATGCGGAGAAGGCTGGAACGATCGCTGAGAGGCTTCTGGACCTTTTCTATAATCGCAAGGGGTTTTTTGAGGGTTACTCCATGCCTGAGTACATTTTGCCTGACAACTTGCACGAGGGTAGCAGGGAGCACGCCCTCTACCTCACCTACGTGATCTCTGTGGATTACATGGCGAATGCGGAGAAGCTTTGGGCTAGGTCGAGGGGCGTCTATAGGCTCTATCCGGAAAAGTTTCAGCCCGAGACTATTCAAGGTTTGGGGGACCGAACCCTACGAGCCTTCATCAAGGGTATAGGGGCCAGATTTCCGAGTAGCGGCGTCTCAACTTGGAGAAAGATATCGAGGATACTCCTGGAGAAGTACGGAGGTGATCCTAGGAATATCACTCCAACGCCCTTGAGCATCAAGGAGATCAAAGGTAAACTGGATGAGTTCCCGTATTTGAGGGGCAATAAACTCTCCAACTTCTACATCCGAGCGATGGGTGAAAACGGCCTCTTCAAGATAGCGAACTTTCATGAGTTGGACATTCCCGTGGATAAACAGGTGGCCCGCTTCACCGTCTACACCGGCGTTTTGAAATTACTGAGTGAGAGGTTTGTCGGTTGTGTCCATGAGGAGCCCCTCAGACCCCTAATAGAAGAGGCCTGGAGAAACGCGGCAAGAAGGCACGGAACCTATCCATGGAAATTGGATGAACCGATCTGGACTATAGGTTCCAAGCTCTGTTCAGAGAGAAAGTGCGGCCAATGCCCAGTTGAAGACCTCTGCGACAGGACGAAGGGTATCCGATTTAAAGAAAACACGATTCTCTGGACAAGAGTGTAGGGGGACAACTCCGTGGACCTGGCGCTGATTTCGTGCACAAAGTCCAAGCGAAACTACCCTTGCAAGGCCCGCGAAATGTACTCTCGGTCAGCTCTCTTCAGAAAAGCCTACGCCTATGCGGAGAGGAACTATGATCGCGTTGCGGTTCTAAGTGCTAAATACGGCCTACTGCTTCCAGACGACCAAATAGAGCTGTACGACCTCACGCTCAAGAACCTGCCCGCGAGTCAGCGGAGGGAATGGGCCGACAAGGTGTTTATCCAAATGAAAAGGCGGTTGAAACTGGATCAGATTGAGCGAGTTTTCTTTCATGCAGGAAAGGAGTATCGAAGGCATCTCATTCCGAAACTGGAGAAAATAGGTGTTCAATGCATTACCCCCCTGGAAGGGCTATCCTTCGGCCAACAACTGGCATGGTATGATCAACATGATATACGGCTTTGAGAAGAGCGACTTTCGTTACCATCGGATGCCAATGTGAATCCTTCGACTCATAGAGACGAATTTAATGATCACAGAAAAGCGACTCGAATCAAGGAACTTGTAGATGGTGGCAGTTTAATTCAACTTATTGAAAAAAGATTCAAAGTTGTTGACCTTCTGAACCAATTCAACATATCTCATACAAAAAACGATGGTTCAACAGTCGATTACAATGTCGAACTAAGACGCTATTACGAGAATAAGGATTTCAACGCCGCGTTTTGGAGGTTTTTGGACTGTTTATATAAAATAAGATACAATCTACTTCATGGAGTCAAAGAAAGAGAGAATTATCAACAAAGAAAGCTCTTAAAAACATGCCATTCTAGTCTTCTGATAGTTGAGAAGGGAGCATTTAACAAATACGTTGACTTGACCTTTCCCATAGAATAAAGGCGAGAATACTACTTTCTGAGTAATGAAGCCCTTCTTTCCTCGGTCATAGTCATTTTGTAACCTCCTGTGCTGACTGAAGGATTCTTACCAGCTCTCTTACAAGAGACTTAGGATTGAACTCATAAATAACCTTTCCGCCCTTCTTTTCACTCTTTTTTACAACGTCTTTAATGCTATCGCTTATGCCGCCAGTTCCTTTCAGCACTCCTATTGTCTTTCCCTCATCGTATGCTATTGTGAACTCGTTGAGCGTTCCGATCCTCCCTGATACAACGATGACACCGTCACAAGTTCTGATGAAGGGGACATTTCTGCCCTTAAGGCCGAATCCTGTGAATATCAGCACATCAAAAAACTCCGTGGGAAATTTGTATCTTTCTGCATGCTCTTGAAGACCTGAAGCTGGGGAGATGCCAACGGTAAAGCCACCCGCTCCTTTTGCTCCCTTCACTGCTTCGTAGGGAAGGCCGGGACCAGAGCCCGTTAACAGGATGCAACCCATTCTGGCTATTTCCTTGCCGATCTCCTGAGATTTCTCCCCATTCTTCTGTTCTACATCACCTCCTGATCCTATGACGCCTATCTTAAGCTTCATCGACCATTACCCACTCATTCTAAGGCATGCTTAGATTTAAATACACTTGGAGACATATAACTTTCCGGAGGCCAGGCGATGGTCCGGGTCTGCTACGGTTTGATCTTAGCGAACGACTTGACAAAACCGGACGAGGCCAGGAAGGCTTCAAAGCTGGTTGCGCCATACGTGGACGGCATAAAGATAGGAATCACGACTATTCTTGATGCAGGCGTTTCCATGATAAGAGAAACGAAGAGCTCAACTGGCAAAATTGTTATAGCTGATTTTAAAGTAGCTGACATAGGTTTCTGGAACAAGGAGAGAAGTTCTTGGGAAGGGACAAATGCGAAGATAGTTGAAAAAGTTATCGACGCAGGGGCAGACTACGTGATCTGCCATAGCATAGTTGGTATTTCAAGCATTCAGGAGAGCATAGAAGTGGCGCATTCTAAAGGAGGCAAGGTGTTAACCCTTCCCTACATGACGCACAAGGGCGCTGAACTATTCTTTGGTCATCCGATAGACATTAACTATGTCCTTAAAACTGCAGAAAAATACGGAATTGGAATTCCTGATTACAAGATTCAACTGCTGAAAACGGTATGCGATCTAATACTTTTGTTAGGTGATTATCTAGGTATAGATGGTTTTATTGGTCCAGCAAACAATCCTGATGTATTAAAAAGATATAGGGAATTGACAGATAAGGAAATTTTTGGGCCCGGTATAGGAAGACAAGTGATAGGTAACTTAACACCAGAGGATCAATTGAGGGACTTCTACCAGATTTGTGGAGAACGATCCGCTGTGATCATAGGCTCGGCTATCTATGCAGCGCCCGATCCTGTTAGAGCCGCTAAGCAATTCATGGATTGGCGAAGTCAAATAGTTTAGAAAGTGCGATTTGGAGGTAGGGAATTGTCGGAGGCAACCGAAACTGTGAAACTGATACTAACAGGTTCTATATCACTTAGCGCGATGCTTGTAGCGGTCATAGGTGTCCTTTTATCACAATGGCGATGGCTCAGAGACGCTCCTAGCGGACTGCGCAAATGGTTCAAAGTACTCACATGGTACATAATCGCTACACATGTTGTAAGTGCAACAACGGCGCTTAGCTCATTTATCAGCGTCATGCAAGGCGAGGCGTACATAAACGAAGCCTATTTTTTCATCCAAGTCCTATTCGTAATCAGCCTGGTAGCAATATCACTGGGAGTGGTATTGGTCGCCTACTTCATACTCAAGGTCTAGGAGCGTGTTGAAATGTGGGAAGATGTACATATACTTGAAGATGAAGACAAGCGAAGACTCGAAAGGTTTTCACGTTTAAAGGAGTTTGCTACTGAAGAGGATAGGAAGTTACTATGTGAGGAGTTGGTTTACGACTACGTAGCACATTTACTATCAAGGAAATCACGGGATGTAGCTCGTAAGCGCGATCATAGACTTCTTCTAAGTTTTCTCCAACGGGCCAGAAAGCGCTTTTTGAAAGAGGGGAAAGAAGAGAGTCGTAAATTTGAGCCGTATGCCAAAGCAGCAGCAGACTACCTCGCTCTACAGGAAGCGGTTACTAAGGATGTTAGAGAATGGCTTCGCTTTGAAAAGGTAGACGAGAACGAGTGGCTAAGCTATTTACGTGCCTTCGCCAGATTAATAGTTCAAGACTAAAACAAGCTGGAAATCAAGGATTTCTGGCGGCTATTCTGGCGGCTTTTCTCCAATTTCATAAAATTGTTTCAAGTGCCGGAGCATGAGCTCCCGTAGCTTTGGCTCCTCTTCAACTGTACTTCTGATATCTCTGTTAAATCGCTTGTAGATCTCTCTTCTACTCTCAAGGGTTTCGTCGATAATGCTATAGGCTTCTCCCAAGGTTATCGATTCTCTTTCCGACATATTTAGTATTTCGCATTCCTTATACTTATCCTTTAGAAAGTCAATAATATCTGCACTTTTGAGTACAAAGATTCTGTGAATTTTGTCCCAAGGATCAATCAATTTGGGAAATGCTATGCCTTCTAGCCCCCTTTTCAGCATAGCTGGACAAATAATTGTGGTGGGTCTTTGTGTCTCTTCAATGCGTAGCATAGTCTCTATATATTCCACGGGATCTTCAAGTCGTGAAATTCTGCCACCAAAACTAATGTCGAAAATAGCGTTCCAATATAATATATGTACATTGATTAAGTATCTAGTGATATCTGAAAGAGGTCGGTCAGTATTGAAAGAATGGAAGAGGTATGCTGGCTTATTACCTTCTATTTCATACGAGTCCTTGATTAATTCCCCCAATTTCTGGCTGATTCTATTATATCCAGGATTGTCTCTTTCACCAAAAAGGTAGATCTCTTTTAGATAATCATGACGAAAGAGTTCTGTAAGGCTAGACCACCAAGGTGAAGCGACTGAAAGCCTAAGGATTTCTGGATCATGAATTTGCGCCTTGACCAACTTCTCCATGTTGACCATTGATGTCACTTTAATTCCGTCTACCTGTTCTAAACCTGGGTTTTGGAAGGGTGAGCGATCAAATATAACAGGGAAGATTGGCGGATCTTCCCCAGTCATCTGTCGGTACCTTTGCACGATCTTTTCCATTCCTTCCCCGGTTGTTACGACATCTTCGAAAGGTACCAATAGTGGATTACCTTCTAAGATCGCTCCTTTAGGCCAGTCAAAAGAGGGGGAGGGCATGTGAGGATTCAAAAAAGCGGTTGGTATGCCCAGTTCTGTGAATGTTCCGGCAAGTACTGAGGTGCCCGGGTCCTCACCATATGCCTTTTGTATGAGGAGAAAGACTATTGGTCTTCCTGTATGCCGTAATGAGGCTCTTATCTCGTCTGTAAATGATTTAAGAGCATTTTTGAACCTTTGCATAATCTCCAGATTTTCTTGAGCGTTTACGCCCTTAGAAACCAGATGACTAGCATTGAAAAAGTAAAAACTTCTATATCCAGACTTTAGTAAGAATACAGGCTCTTTCTGTTCTCTTAATAGTGCATACTTGCTTATAAGTGTCAAAAATTCTCTTTCCCAAGGCTTCAGTTGATCCAGTAGCCTGAGCTTTTTGGCGGTATCTCTCTTTGAAGGTTTATACTCCTTCCATTTGGTCTGTGCTATACCTGCTATTTTTTTGAAGTCATTAAGCCAAGCTTCTTCTCTAACACGATATTCTTTCCAATTCTCCATTTTTAGGATCTCAGCCATTTGTTGCATGTATAATGCGATGTGTTCTCGTATGAATTCGATTTGCAAAGGAATGTCAAGTGTCGCCGATACCGCTGAAGTGCCTGAATCCCAAGCAGAATACATAAACTCTACAAAGTCTTTGATCACTAAGGCTATTATATCATCGTTTATGCTTTCCGATTCCTTCTCCAGTGTGCGTAATGTTAATCTAACTAGATATGAGCAAGATGGATAGTGGCATAGGAAGCGTGCATTCTCCTGCAGTAGCTCTGCAAGGTCTTTTATGCTTGAGCTATGGCTGGACAACAAACACCACCTCAATATCTGACCGCTTATAAGTAATACGATTTATTTCCACTTACCTTCGCCTCAAATATTTTTCCTTCCCTCACGTTTATCGACTTCTTGTATGACTTTTAATCCTTTTTCGGTAATCTTCCACGTTGCTTTGCCACTGGAAATGATTTTATCAACCATGTTCCGCTCTTCAAGTTTCCTGCAGTGAAAACCCACACTCCCCGTGCTGATCTCAGTCGCTCCAGAAATCTCACGAGTTGTAGCATAATCTTTTTTATTTCGCAGATAGCGAAGGATTTTCTTACGGTTTTCACTCATTGACACGAAAAGCACGTCTTCCTCAGTAATCTTTGCAGACATGTGTGTGAACCGCCCTATTTCAGGAATTGTTGCGAGTTGCTAGTATTTAAGCTTTTCGACTAGAAGCATTGGAAAACTTTTAAAAAATCAGATTCATTATTCATTATTTTCAGCTCATTCTGTAGACTGATACAAGCCTGTAGTAATTGCTACATGCTCTCAGCAATTCTCCTCCTCGCAAAGAGTCACCATTCCTCTTAAAAGTTAATCTTCCTCAGTTTCAACTACTCAGACCGATAGACATTTTGATCCCCTCCGTAAAACGTCACGCCGCTCCTCTTCTCATTATGGCGTTCGGTCATTCAGACACTCTGAAAACATAGGGCAGAGAAAATTTAAATTTCTTCACAGCGTGATTTTTCCGCCTGCCCTCCTTAGGAAGATTCGGAACTCTAATGAGTAAGCCGACGAAACTTGATTTGACGAGACTCGTATCAGGTGTTTTTGAATTTGAACCTTAAAAGTCCTTTTACTAATCCTTTTTGGATCGGCTTGGCCTTTCTCGCGCCCGATGGCTACCTGAAAGAGTTATTTCGAGAGTGTGAACGAGGATGCGAAGCTACCAGCCCCACCATCAAAATCTCTTGAAATAAGTATTTGGGCTCTTTTTCCCTATTAAAAGGCCGGGAATGATTGATAAATGTTTAGTTTCTGCAGCTTCTAAATTAGGTCTGCGAGAATATCAACCAGAGCGTCGCCACGCCTGTGTAGCCTAAGCTCCATTACTCTGGGCTCCAGGAACTCGCGGGTGAGGATGTATTCCCAAAACTCATGACGCACCGTGTGGAGGGCCTCCTCCCAGTCTCGGTCATAGACGTGGATGATGTTGCCTGTGACACGGCCATGCTCCCCACCGGGGAGCGAATCCCTTGGATCCCATAGAACCCTGAGGTGGCCGCCTAGGCCCAGCTTCGCCTTCAACCTGGTAAGCTCCCCCTCAAGCCGGTTCTGTATATCCTTACGGTTTACCCCCTTCTCCGTTCTCACCAGGTGTGGTCACCCTCCGAGATAAAGCCTCAGCACCGCCGGCAGACCTGCCAGAGTCTACTCTTAACTAAAACCTCCACATGTGGTGGGCTGGTGCAGCTTTGATGGAAGGGGTCTGAGCAGCGGTAAGGGCCTTGGTCTCGGAGCCTAAGCCTTCTTAACGACTTTATATCGAGTCACCCCGGTCTCAGGGCTTGAGAGGCTTCTCTACAGAGCGTCATGAGGGTGAACAAGGGGGTGTTTCCTCAGAAGATCCCGACTGTCTCCAAAGAAGCTCTGTGATTCTTCAGGTTCCTCCTCTCTTTCGAGTTTAGTTAAGCCCCGCTCCTCCGCCTTCTTTTCAGCTTCAGCCAAGTCGAAGTAGTAGACGACCCCAAGTCTCCCCTTCTGCTTATACTTGACCACCTTGAGGTTAGTTACAGCACTGCTCACCGTCTGCCAGCCCCTGACATCAGGCAGGATCTCCTGTACTTTTCTTGTGAGTTCTGTCAGCCTCCATGAAGTTTTCTCTCTCCCCTCAGCCACATTGACACTTGTAATTATACCTAGGATTGTGTCTTCAACTCTAGTCATCTGGTCTCCGGCCTCGTACCGCTCAGCGTCCTCCTCAGCCAGGGACATGAGGTCGTCGTAGCGGCCAGGCGCGAAAATCTTGCAGACAGCGAGGAGGGGAGCCCACAGCTGGAACCTCCGACCCATGAGCTTGTCGGTCTGTTCCAAGTTCTGATATTCCTGCAGAACCTTTGGCCAAGATTTCAACACCGAGCGGATGATGGATCCCACAAGCCTCTGTCGGTCTGGACCTTTTTTTAGGTCGGCACGCCGCTTGGTGTACACCTCATCCGGCGCCTTCTCCGTGATTACGCGAATGCACTTTGCCTCGAAAGGGAGTTCCAGCCTCGTCGATATGGCCTTGGGGTCATAGACCTCCCACCTAAGCGGCTCAAGGGTCTCCTTGTCACAGCGCGCCACGGTTCCGTCTCTTTCTATCCCGAGTTCGAATACATCCACCACATCCCCATCCTGTCGGATATCGAGCTTTGTGACGTCGATGAGGTAGGTGGGCCTGCTCCCTTCAATGGTACGGAATAGGTCCGCCTCCCTCAGGCTCGCTTCAGGCTTCGTTGGGTTCCATGAGAGAAGCCAGAGTACCCAGAGCAGGGTGGACTTCCCGCTCTCCCGCTCGCCCTGGAGGTGGAGGATGGGGTAGACATCGAAGATGGGGAACATGTAAGTGCCGATGACCCAGCTGGCTATCGTCGTGTGCCACCTGTTGTCGCCGTGGTAATAGTAGTGTAAGATTTTTCCATATACACCGGCGGTGTCGTCACCGAAAACCGTTTCTGGGGGCTTAAACTCGAAATCGCCCCGAGAAATAAGCTCTCGGGATAAAAGCATAATTTCCAGACTGTGAACGCGGTCCACGTGTATCCACCTCGCTTCTCTGACCTGAGGCTGATCTGGAAATTGTGCTTCTATTTCACGGGGCTTAGAATCGACCACAAAAGCTTTTTCGCCCCCAGCTACGAGAATTTTTTTGGAACCTTGCAGGAGAGTGCCCATCGTTAAACCGAGTTTTTGCGTGTAATCAATCACCGGATGCACCTCTTCATTCTTCATCCGTCTCAGGTTAGCGTCGATGATCTCCAAGTCTGTGAGAGATTCCATCTCGACAAGAGGACAGGACGCCCTATCCCTACACTGACTTTTTAGGATCTCATCGTTGCAGCCAAAGCTGTATCTACCGCTTTTAGCTGACTGTATCTTCTCCGTGAGGACCTGAGGATCGAGAGGGGGCTTGTTCCGCTGATTCCACTCCTGAAGCATCCTCAGAGCGGTCTCCGCCTTATCCCCGCGCGTGTTGATGTAATAGGAAGCGAGGCGGATGGCTGTGTTGTCCCTCATCCCCTCCTCAACGCCTCTAAGCAGTGACTGAATACAGGCGGGGTCTCTGCCACAGTAATGGGTTTTAAGCCGAGGCTCGCGATTCCTTTCTTCTAATGAAGCCTTAAAGCTGAGGCCGGTCTTTTCACATTTCTGCTTCAATATGGATTCAAGCAGAGCGGACTCTATTGAGGCGATCTCAACTCTGCTAATATCACTTTTCCACGTATAACGCTTCCCGGAGGGGTGAAAGCTCGGAGGGAGTATTGCATACCTGCCTTGGCTTCTCACCTCCAGAATGAGCTCCCCCTTCTTGTCAACGAACTCCCGTTCCTCAACAGGCCCGTCGGAGCGGAGAAAGATGTGGACTCCCCTCCCGGACTCGGCGACCCATGTCCACTCCTCAATACCTAGCGGAAAGAAGTCATTAAAAAACTCTAGATCCTCAAAGTCGAGCTGTATCAGGTTTCCGGAGACTTTGCCGAGTACAACTCCGATGTTCACAGGCTTTGAAAACCAAATGCTTACCTGTTCATCTGAGGGCATTATTTTTTGGTATGTCTTCCACGATACCAACGGCTTCTTTGTCCCCTCTTGAACGGGGATCACGCATAGACCTTTGCTCCCGTAGAACCTCGCCCAATTAAGGACAATATTTATATCTTCGCCTTTGTGTAATCCCAATCAGCTCATCTCCGGATGGGCTGGGGCTCGTGGAGGCCGCTTTCCCTCAGGTGGATCATCCTCGGGCCCTATCAACTACTTCATCCCCGCCTTTCGACTTTTCCACGGATCTCTTCCTGTGTGAGGGGTTCGGCGTGTATTATGTCATTGTAGAACACTTTGACGCTACCCCCTTCCCGCAGGCCGTGGGCCTCCGCGTAGCTCTTCGGGATGGTGAAGGCGAGACTGCCTCCAACCCTGAATAACTTCCGCACGTCAAGCCCGAACAACTCCTTGTCCGTAGACATTCGCATACCTCTCATTGTTAATTTAGACCAGTATATATATAAAGGTTTTCATTATTACATTATTACATTATGCAATGTTACAAAGATTACTTAATAGACAGATCAAAAGGCTCTTTACTTTTATGAGATGAGCGCGTGCATACATAACATATACATCATCTTTTTGATACATTATTTTTAGACGGACAAAGATAGTTGATGGGGCAAGGTTTGCATAGGGGTCTCGTGGCCTTGCAGTATTTGCGACCGTGGGCGATGAACAACCAATGAACAGATAGGTAGTCCTGAGAACGATAGAGGGCTTCAAGCGCCCGTCGAACCTCTTCATAACCAGCCTTCTGAGCGGCCAGGCCGAGTCTCTTTGCCACGCGACCCACGTGGGTGTCCACGGGAAGGACGGGCTTCTTCGCGCAAAAAAGGAGGATGGCGTCAGCGGTTTTAGGTCCGACCTGGGGGAGAGCCACAAGCCTTTTTCGTGCTTCCTCCAGAGACAGGGTGTGAATGAAGCTCAAGCCGCCAAACCGTTTGAGGACTATCTGAGATAGCTTTTTTATGGCCTTAGACTTGTTGCGGTGCAGTCCTGCAACCCTTATGGCCTCCTCTATTTCCCCCACATCTGCTTCTGCCAAGGCTCTTAGGGTTATTGGGAACCTGTCCGATAGGCGATGAAAGGCCTTAAAGGTGTTTTCATCGTTAGTGTTTTGAGAGATCACCATCAGGATCAGCGTTCGAAAGGGATCATCGTAATACTCTGCCGGCCGAGAGACCGAAAGGTTGTCCTTGAGGACACGGAGAATTTCGAGGGCCCTATTCCTCGGGAGCGCATCCAAATGTTCTGACTCTCCTATATGTAGACACCCAAATATTCTGGTGGGAAAGGGTATTTAAGTGTTTTCCCATATAAGGACACCTGGATATGGGTGATGTAGGGTGGGGAGGATGTACGTGGAGATCCCGGACGAGCTTGAGAAACGGTTCAGAATGAAGGTGCTGGAGCTGCATGGAGCAAAGAAGGGGTCTTTAGGCGAAGCCATGAGGGAGGCCTTGGAGCTGTGGCTTGAAGCCAAGAAGTAGGTGAGTACTTGCCACAACGTTACCACGAGACCACGTATGAGCTAGTTTGGGAAGCGGAGCACAGCTTAGGTGGCGGTAGTGTGACGTTCTTTTCCTTTTTCGTCTCCTTGCCCTCCTCCAACGCCCAGACTCCCTCTTCCGCATGGCTTTCGCCTAAAAATCATCGACGTTTAAACTTTGAACACTAACGCCCCGATCGGCCCGACATGGTGTCTGTTCAGTGTCGTTCCCTCATGAATCGGGCCTATCTTACAAAGACTCTGAGAGGGCTGTTCGGGAGTTTAAGTATGGGGGCGGAATCGTGGTTAGCACGGTAATTGAAGAGGGAACTGAGGCGTTTTCGAAATTTGCTTCATTCGCGCACAAAGCCGTTACTTTGCGCTTCTTTTTCTTTACCCTTAAATTTGTACAGTCGCTGAACCCATTCAGGGTATTTTTCCGGTTCAGGATGAACCCTTTTGACCGTCACGCATCCTCTTTTCTCAAGGGCATCCCCCGACCATATTGAGCCGGAGGATATAGAAGCAACTGACCGCCCCGTAAAGGTTTTAGGAAAACTATGTAGGATTTGCTTGGATAATTCCTCAGCAACAAATTCCTTCTCAGGATTTTGTTTCAGTACTAAATACATCGCCTTGGCAACATCACCGAGATCCTTGATGTCCTCAGGGACAGCGTTTATATCAAAATGGTCTTCCTCTATTGAGGGTCTTCTCTCCTCCTTTTCGGTCTCCATTATCCCATATACTAGTTCAACTAATCCATTGAGTTGAACGGTCTCTTGGGGGACTAAAACATTGACTATATGCTGAGTTGGAAACTGATAGGCTTCCTTCAATTTAACAAGTTTGCATAGCCCACTACTTGTTAACAGCCTAATTTTCGGGTATTGTTTAGCGGCGGCCACTCTGTCAGTCAAAAATTCAGGACATATAGCCACCCCACAGATAGCCCCCTCAGAGCTAATACGGCTATCAAAACTGCTCACATCAAGATGATACGAAGAAGCCTTGACTTCGATAAGTATATTTGTTTCCCCATGTTTCCAAACTCCATCAGGACCCCTCCCATACTCACCAAAAGTCACATTAAAGCCGAGACGTTCTCCAGCTATGTTTACTAAATCCTGTAATACGCGAGGATAATTTCTATGCAAGCTCCCACTTTCCTGACAGATCCTAATCCAATCTTCCAGATCTTGCGTTGCAGCTTTCTTCGCTAATTGTTTTATTGTTTCAGGCGCCTTTTCGACTAATTTTTCGAAGAGGGCTTTTCTAATTTCAATTGACATTTTTCTCACGTCCTCCAGAATAGACCTGTGTGAGGACCACCTCCTTCTCGTCCAGCACTTGTTGGCGACTGGCCTTAACCTTGAGGCCCCTCAGGATGAGAAGAATGCTGAGTAGTTGGTTGAGGGCTTCCACCATGCTTTTCCAGCGTTCAGAGGAGATGCCGCCAGCGCCCAGCCCCGCCATGTTTCAACCCCTCAGGAAGACTGTGCTCAACCATATGTTCAGGTGTAACGCTTATTTGGCTTTCCGTAAGCATTTCATTACGAGATGTCATATGAAGTCTCATAGCGGGAAACGGGGAAAGGACATAGACCGAGGAATCCTCGAATACTTGGCCGAGCAAGACTGGCCGGTAACCACCGAGATGGTCGCTAAACAACTCGATGTCTCGTGGAACACGGCTCAAATGCATCTGTACAAGCTCGTGGCTGGGGGCTTGGTGAAGGGCAGAAAGATAGGGAGACAGAACCAGTGGATGATGAGTAGGGGAGAAAAGACAGGAGAGAACTGAAAAGGACTATTAGGAAGGGCGAGAAGACGTATTCAGGGATGAACGACAAAGAAATAAAAGAGCGAAGAAGAGCCATAAAAGTAGTTTTCAAAAGCTCCATGTTATCCAGTGTTGTGGGCAAAGTTAATCTCAAAGGTATTTTGCAATAGCATCAGTAAGCCTTTCATAGCCACGCGGAGTAGCAGAATACTCCACAAATTGTTTGTTTATGTCGTAAATCAAAGGGGACGTCATCTATAGATTGGGTAATAAGATTGGGTAATAAGTATATGTTGGTACTAATTAATTTGTTTTTCCCGCTCTGTCGAGAAAATTATTAGAAGAGGAAGCCGACTATGTCGATTTGGCTCCCACACTTCTTGCAGAGGAGTATCAGTTCCTCCTTAAGGATTCGGATACGCCTCCATCTCCTCTTTCTTCCCCAGGGATCGGACCAGCCACACCGCCCACGCCACCCACCCTACTAGGAGGAGAAAGGCACTAGGCAGGAGAAAGGGGAGGAGCCACGGGGGATCGATAAAGATCGTTCCCCCTTCTACTTCGATAGCCTGCGGCTTCATCTGGAGCCACGCCACCCAGTACGTGGTGAGGGTGGCAGTTAGCAACGCCAGACAAATTAGAATCATCACCGCGAGGGAGATGAAGCGGAGCCTGTACCGCCGCCGGTAGAGGTAAGCTCCCACCAGCCAGGTGGCGACTAAGCCGACGGAGACGATGGTCCAGAAGAGGGGGGCGAGGCTGGCGTAATCGCCTTGGACATCGAGTATGTACACTTCCTCATTCACCTCCTTTCTGTCTCCCTCCAGCGGTCGATAAGCCTTACAATGATCTTCTCGAAGGTCTCTCCCTTTACTCCGAGCTTCCTAAGCGCCTCATGCGCCTCATCGCTGAGCTTGATCGTCTTTACCACGTCCACCACCTCCTAGTATAAGCAGTAATAAACGGTATACTTAAAGGTTATTCACATCGTGAGCGGGAAGCTCCCATCCACACGGATCAAGGAAACTCGTGGAAAGTCATGAGTGAAAATTAGTGCATTTACGGAAAGAACGATTTTTTGGATATACAATCCAGGGTCTGAGTAATTGTTCACTAACCACCCTACCATGAAAGAAATTATTTCTAAGAGGCGATATGATATTTTTGATTTCTTCAGAATGGCGCGCAGCATAAGGGTATTGTCAAAACAATATTGTTGGCACCGGGGGTGAGATATGAATCTAATTCTAATCTAGTGGCGAAGTCTCGTGTGGTCTTTGGTCATTGAAGACTGACCGAAAAAGAAAGGAGGCGAGCTGACGCTAGAACGTGGCGCTCTGGAACCACATCGTCAGCGTCCCGTTGTACTGGCCGAGGGTGACGCCGGTCTCGTCGATGGCTATGGAGACCTTGACCCTCGAGGTGCCCCCGTCGCTCCCGTAGCCGGAGGCCGCCTTGAGGTAGACGTAGCTCGTCGAACTCAGGACCGTGTTGGAGCCGTCCCAGGCCATGACCTCGGCGTCGCCGTACCCGTCGTCGTCGGTGTCGTTGAGGACGTACATCCTGAGGTACTGGAGGCCCGTCGAGCCGGCAGTGAAGTTGAAGCCGATCATCCTGATCGCGAAGACCTCACGGTTGGTGACGTTGAAGGCGTCCGTATAGTTCACGTTGTACCCGGGGCCCCACTTGCCCAGGGTCAGGTTGTAGAGGCCCTCCTGGTCCGTGCTGTTCTGGAGGAGCGTCTCACCGTTGGGCCCGAGGTCCGAACCGGGCGTGAGAGCGATGTCGGCGTTCTTGGCGTAGACGACGTAGTACCCGTACTTCACCGGAGCCCGCGCATACTGCGTGGCCTGGACGATGAAGGCCAGCAGGAAGGGCAACATCAGAAGAACCATCTTCCTGCTTTTCCTCAGGCTCCATCCCCTCGAGTTTCAAGTGTTTAACTGTTCAGCATCCAAGCGTGGAAATAATTTACGGTTTTGAAACGTGGATTCGCAAACCAGCTTGAGTGACTCAATCTTCCCCTCAGCCTCTAAGATCCGCACGTATATGGCGCAGGTTCGTGGTCTCGCCCTCTCAGTCCTAAGTGTCAGGCACGACAAGGGGGGCGAATAGGGGAACTTCAACCACTTTCCTCAAGAAGGGGTCTGATTGTCCTCCTCTGTAAACTGTAAGGCTGTAGTATCCGTAGCTGGGAACTCCGCTTGCGTGCGCAAAAGCTAAATACTTGGTAGTTTGTAATACGTCATCGGTGATCAGAATGGGGGAGTTTCCGGATGATGTTGTGTTGCAGGCATGGAATAGGGCAGGGGGACGGTGTGAATGTAGAAGGTCGGAACATGACCATCCTATCCCACACAACGTACCTCTTGTATGGAATAATAGGGGAAGAGCGGGATATGGGGCTTGGGAAGCGCATCATAAAGTCAGTCAGGCGGCTGGTGTAACGGATACGCTTTCCAACTGTGAAATATTATGCTGGCCATGCCATGAGAAGACACGAACGTTTGGTTGATACTATTCCTCGATGGTTACATCCTTTTATCGAATCCCTCGGGAGTGTTGAAGTCAAGACCTCCCTTCTTGGCGACCTTCTCGTCTTCCTCGGTCCATTAGCCTTTGCGCGTAATATCGCTAGCAAAAATGGTGCGGTGTGGGATTCTGACGCCAATTTACTAGTAAGCTCGCACGCCTAACAAATCCGATGTCGCAGACAAACGCTTGCTTGAATCATTTGTGACGATTGAACTCGCGCGCAACCACACAAACTTTTAAAGGAACAAAGCCGAAGTTATTAGGGAGAGATTGAAGATGGATGTCCGTCCCTCTGTTGAGGATATTGAGCGATCAATCGCGTCATACCGAGACCCCAATAGCAAGCTAAATGAACAAACAGAGCGGCTACTTAAGGTTGCATCGCAGGAAGTGATTGCAGAGTATCAAGTAAGTTGTATAAACAGAATCCTTCAAAAGTCTCAGAAGTCTCCATTCTGGCGAAAGAAGCTCAACGGGATAAATAAAATAGAAGAGCTGAAGGACTTAGAACGTATACCCCCGACTTCAAGAGATGAAATTGACCGATTGTCTCTTGAAGGAAAATGGAGCGATATGCTCGCGAGTAACCAGTGCATCACCCAAACGTTCACGACAGGCGGTACTACTCACAAGGCTCAATTCGTAAGTGCCATGAGTGAAGCTGAACATTCCTGTCATGTCGCCGACGTGATGAGAATTTTCTTCGACAATTGTGTCAAACGCAGTGACACGATGATCAACACATTTCCCGGAAAATATATGACGCCAGGTTGGGTTCTACAGTTAACCAAGGATATGGGAAAGGATCTGGGGAAGTATGAAAGCGGGCACATTTCAGGTACTATATTCCACCAAGCAGCCAAAAGATATGGAATGAATGTGGTCTCCACTAGTCTTCCATTGTTAGCTTTCAAGAAATCAACTGATATCGCAAAGCAAGAGGCAGATAGAATCATTGAAATATACAAAAAAGCGCGTGCCGCAGTACTTGCAACTTCTCCAAATCTTCTTGCCTACGCAATCATTCCTGCCATGGAGAGAGAAGGATTGGCATTCCATGACCTAGGTACTAGAATTATAATCCTGGGTGGGCAGACTGTTCCACTGGCCCTCCTCAAACTCATCGAAGCTCGAGGCGTACATGTAGTTTCATGGCTAGAGTCAGGAGAGGTATGCACGATAGCGTATACTGACCGAGAAAGATATGGTGACAACTTTGTTGGATTAATTCCTACATACTTTTCCACGTACTTTGAGATTGTAGATGATGAAGGAAATCAACTTCCGTTTGGCAATAAAGGAAGAGTACTTGCCACTAGATTAATAGCTTCAACTCAGCCTTTGATTCGCTACGATATGGAAGATGAGTCAAGTTTTGTCTCTCATAGAGGAAAGATACTTTTTGACCGAGAGTACACCAAATCGTCAAGAAAAATGCCATGGCAGACGCCCACATTTTTCGCTGACAACCGTTAGACGACACCCTCTTCTGCTGTTATCCACAACTGTTCAAAAAGCGTCGAGAAAGCATTAAAAAGAGAATTGTAACCTGACTTTAGCTCGTACTGAGGCAACTCAGGTCCCTCTATCTTGGTCGAATAGTATGATACGAAGCCTTTTTCGTCGAGGAGTATGAACCTCCAGTGAGGCTTCGTGAGATAGTATTTGAATTGAATGTTAATACCATACTTCTCTTTGAGAAATCGAATATATCTTGCCGTCGCTATAGCTTGCTGTTTGTAGAGTTGTTCGTTAAGGTCTATTTCCTTAGCTCGTTTAAAGATGTACGGTGACTCAGGATGTAATAAGAGAACCCTGATCTTTCCCGCCCATCCCCTTGGCATTTCTGGAATTATCTTTGACAGAAGACCTCGGTCACTACCTAGTATATGCCATCCGCGGATCGCCAATATGCGTATGTCTTGAGCTTTTTTGAAATAGTCTTGATCCCTGAACAGGGCACGTAGTATTGCTAGTAAAATGGTGTGGGGCGGGATTTTGACGCAATTTTCCAGTAAGGCACCGAGAGAATTGTTCTGTTTAAGTTTGGGAAGATCGGTTAGGAAGGTTATTTAGTAACCTTCAACTCAGTTAAAAATGAACTCGAATGGGCATAGTGGCCGTGTCATCCCTGAGACAACTTTCTAAGTTAAAAATAAGAATACCCCGACTAGCTGAGGATATCTGGTTATCTAAAACAGGAGCAGTTTCCTACATTGATATCTTCATTTCGGTGGAAACCGACAGCCCCGAACCTCTCTCGTCCATTTTCTTAGTCATGGACGGAAAAGTGACGCATGCCGAAAATGTGTCCACGATGTGGTATGAAGAACCTGAGAAGCTCTACGAAGGAGTTGGTGGTTACATGTATTCTCTGGGTTTTGAAAAACTACAGGACACAAACGATTTTGTTCTTATGTTTATTGATGGCATTAATTGCCATGTACCAAAAGGACATAGGGTTCAGATACATGTTAATAAAGAACTTGGCATATTAGAAATAGGGTTCCTCGATCCAGTGAAACCTGGCGAAACTGTTGGCATCAAAATTGAGGTACTGGTTTCCCGTGAGTTTTCTAAGTCTGAGGCATACCCTACTGAGGTTTTCTACTTTGATGTCTTTCCGTACTGTCATTGGGCAATTGGAGCCGATGTTTTACGTAAACATGGCTTTCTTCCGGACAATCTTGCTCCTGTTGAAGCATATTACTTGTATCTTTTTCTTCCACCCGGATATGAAACCGACAGAGAGCGAACCACAAAGTTCCTGACTTTGGACCTTTCAAAATGCAAGGAGTGTACTCGCTTTTGCCCCTTTCCGGAAAGGATAGCAAAACTGCTGGCAGTTCCGCTGGAAGAGATCAGAAGAGATAGGGAAGGAATAAGATGGCATATAAAATCATTATCCAAGTGGCAAAGCAAGAGTATAACTGCCGTGTTCGTGCCAAAATCCCTTAAGAAAACATTATTTGGACAATTACTTGAAGTATTGGTCATAGGATTTCTAATTAACGTAATCGCGGGCTTGGTCTACAATTACAACCCTTTAATTCTAGGTGTTAGTTTGCTACTCTTGTTTTTCTCCGTTAGCATAAGAGTCTATATTTTCAAACGATATCGTTAGTGATTGCAAGAATTGCGGGTGATAATTTAAGACAAACTTTCATCAGCCTATGGATTCCAGCGCACAAGCAGGTTGACGGTTGAGGTCTCTGGTCAATCATTTTTCTCCTCTCGACAAAGCCGTCGTGAGTAAGGACGTAATCCAAAAAAGGCGGCGAGCGGGATTTTGACGTCAATTTACTAGTAAACGCCCCTCGCGGAGAATAACGCGTCTCCGCTGGGGGCGAAACGCGGCAACGGCATGCATGCAAAATTTAAATAACAAAAGCAATAAATAAGTGCGCACAGGTGAGGTTTAGACGATGTTTGGGAAAAATGAAATATTGCAACGGTGGATCGCAAGACATTTCACTTCTACGTTTCTTTTGACAGGATTGGTAATCATGTTCATCGGTATAGCCACTTCTTACTTATTTTACAGTGCTCCGCGCTATTCGTTCAGACCAACCTTCAGTGGATTTGGCGTAGCCAGAAATTCCACAAACATTTCGCCTGAGATGTTAGTGGTTGGCATAGGCCTTGATCCACCTGAACTCTGGTTTCAATACTTCTTTTCATGCTCCGCGAACGGAACATACAATTTTCTTTTCGTTTTTCCCTTCTACGTAACCAGTACATATGCTTCTAAAGAAAATATGTCTTTAAGGGCAACTTCCCAAGGGTCAGCCATATGGTTGCAATATCAAGTTAGCGATGTCTCCTATGGTTGGGAGTCTGGAGAAGTTTGGGGAGTTTTTTCGATTGAAAACACGTTTCAATCAGGATTTCGGGGCTCTTACATGTTTCTTCTTCCTTTTGGGATGGGAATTCACCCAGAAGTGTACGGGAATCTTCAAAGGGAACTTGGCGTGACTTTCCATACGCCCGACACAAATATTACGCTGCAGTTTGGGCTTCCAGCGCGTTATCAAATAACTCAAACTTTTCCTCCTCTTTCAAGCGGACCAGAAACATGGGTCACTTATACCAATAGAACAATAACTACTGTCAAGTGGGAATTTGAAACGCTGCAAAATTCGGTAACCATCTATTGCCAGGACCCAAATGAAATAGCATTTTATGATCATTTATTGTTCATTAGCGGTCTCGGTTACGGCATAGGCGTGTCAATCGTTATCACAACAGTTTACGAAGCGGTCAAAGATTGGGCTCTCCAACTGCGGAACATTCGTCCCGACCAAAGACGACCTGCGCGACGTTCGATCCGAAACCATTCTTAAGCCCTATCGGTTGGGAAGATAGATTAACTATTAATAGCTCACGTTCGACCTATTTTCTGGGGATCGGCGTGGAACATGGCGAGGGTACTGAAGAAGTGGACAGACTCAATCTTGCCTATGACAGACTTGTCTTCACTTACCAAGTCGAAGGAGTGCAGTTTCCCAACCGTTATAGGAAGAGGTTGCTTTGTGAATTTTTTCCGTACCGAGTGAAGAGGATTCTTCTTACCTTCTCTTCGTTCCCGCTCATCTTACATCCCTCCTAGTGGCGCTTAGATGGAGCAGGGGCATCGGTCTCTCATCGAGTCTTACCACGTCCTTTTTTCCGATTCCTGATAATCCTCATCAGGGTCACGTAGACCCATAATGCGGAGAGAACGAGCACGCCCGGGAAAAGGGTGATGTTGAAGAGAGGGTCACTACCGGGAGGAGAGAGACTTATGGCTATGATGAACAAGGTCTGGTAGGCCGCGAAGAGGATGGTGATGACGGCGAGGCAGAGGACGCCAGTCTTCATCAGGTCCGCCTTCTTTTTGTGAGAAGGAATTTTACACTGAAAATCGCCCATGCAATTAACGAACCCACAAGTGAAGACAGGAGCAAAGTATCTTGGATTGCGAAGGAAGCCATATCTACGAAGAAGTAAAATATGCAATAGTAGTTTTCGCCCACCTTGACACATGTGGTATCATATCGTTCAAAGAGTCTTATGGATGACTCATTCTTCACATGGATCATGACACCAGGGTTCTGCACGGCTTGGCCCATGTAGATGTCCAATTGAGACTCATTAAGGTACCTACTTGGCTCTGAGGGCGCTGGGGTGGCTCTATAGTACAGTCCAGATCGGCTCGCTGCTTCCTCACAACGCTTTGCTTCTAGGGCGAGAGCGACTGCGCTCATGAGCGACCACGCCAACAGTAGCGCGGTCAGCGTTTTCCTATTCATTTTCCACTCACCATCATTTTCTTGATCTGTTCCCCTATCGCTGATTCTACGAGTTCTGACGGTTGACGTACAGTTCGGGGTGAGCTTCGACGATTCTGTCTATCTCGTCCGCCATCCTCAGGGTCAATGGTCGCAAGGGAGTTGACTACGTCCTTGGGTGCCTCACCGTACCACTTCTTGAGGGCCTTCTTTATTCGGCTCTTCCTCGCCTTCGGTTCACCCCTATCGTTTTCATAAGGATCTTGATCTCCAGAGGGAAGGAGATTGGTAATGCCTCCGAGGTTGTCGACGGCTGTCGGGGTGGAAAGGCCCGAATCCCTTTCCAGCTCCTCAAGGATCCCCCTTATTCCGTAACTTCACGTCGATCATGTCCGCTGGCATTATCCCGTGGTATTCTCTGAGGCACTTAGGCACGTTGATGCGTCCGTCCGCCTGGACGCGCACCCTTATCCAGTCGGTCTCGATTACTCCCATGGAAACCGCGTCACTTTTAAGGAGGGAAAAAGACCTTTATAAGACTTGTGGTCGCAATGGTGCCATTTTGGGGAGCCATTTGGCAGAAGTAGAAGTTT
>Ga0315312_1000667_pt1 | contig 35014 bp, 26 predicted proteins | sample TDP7_MG_FD_203629 | JGI IMG/M metagenome (GOLD analysis project Ga0315312, IMG submission 203629) | Freshwater sediment microbial communities from Lake Towuti, South Sulawesi, Indonesia - TDP7 | ecosystem: Environmental > Aquatic > Freshwater > Lake > Sediment | place: Indonesia: South Sulawesi... | reverse complement strand
TCCTTTTTAAGGAGGTTTCTGTCAGACAACATTTAATACTTTTATTATACATTGTTCTATTCGTGAAATCAAAAGGATAAATTTTGTAAATCTACATTTTCACGCATTATTCAGGTTTAGGGTGACGTGGAGTAGCGAAGCTTCGCGTCCTACGATTCTTAAAGAGTGCCCGGCTATGAGGCATTGTAAACAGTGTCTGACAGATGGCATTATGAAGGGCACCCCTACAAGCATGGCTTGCGGCTAACAATTAACGACTGCTAGCGAAAAATGGAGAAAATTGGAGTATTTAGAAGAAAATCGGAGCTTCTTTAAAGCTGGTAGGAATTTTCGCTGTTTTTGTTTCTTGACTAATACCAGTTAAAAATTTATATATTAGCACTCTGGGGGCAAGACTGCTAATAGCCCCAGGGCACGGATATTTCAGATTTCAGAAAGGAGGAATTCTGGATGAAGGTTAGACCGCTGGGCGACCGAGTTCTGGTGAAACCTTTGGAAGTAGAAGAAAAGAAAAAGGGCGGAATTATTATTCCTGACACTGCTAAAGAGAAACCTCAGGAAGGTAAGGTTATTGCAGTAGGAAAAGGCAAGATTACCGAGGAAGGAAAAGTGCTTCCACTGGATGTCAAAGTGGGGGATAAAATACTTTTTGGTAGGTATTCTGGTAATGAAATAAAGATAGACGATGAAGACTACCTGATTGTAAAAGAAGAGGATATCCTGGCAATCGTTGAATGAAGAGTCAAGAAGGGAGAGATAATAAGTTCATAAGTTAATACGTCGGTAATTTTTTCTTTTGCTCTTGTAAACTTGTTATCTTATTTGCTCAATTTGGAGGAGGTATTAAAATGGCTAAACAAATGAAGTTTAATGAAGAGGCGATGCGAGCAGTAATGAGTGGTGTGGATCAGCTGGCGAATGTGGTGAGAATCACTCTCGGGCCAAAGGGAAGGTATGTAATTCTGGATAAGAAATTTGGCTCGCCCACGATTACCAATGACGGGGTGACCATAGCCAAAGAAATCGAGCTCAAAGACCCCTTTGAGAATATGGGAGCTCAATTGGTAAAAGAGGTTGCGTCCAAAACAAACGAAGATACTGGTGATGGGACTACAACCGCAACTGTCCTTGCCCAGGCAATTATCCGTGAAGGTTTGAGGAATATCACTGCTGGAGCAAATCCTATTCATATTAAGAAGGGGATCGATAAAGCAGTCGAAGCTGTAGTAGCAGCGGTAAAGGCAAAAAAAGAAGATGTGAAGACTAAGGAGAAAATTGCTCAGGTAGCTTCCATAGCTGCCAACAGCCATGAGATTGGGAACTTGATTGCCGACGCCATGGACAAGGTGGGGAAAGACGGAGTTATTACAGTGGAGGAAGGAAAAGGTGCTGCGACCACTGTGGACATTGTGGAAGGAATGCAGTTTGACAGAGGCTACATCTCCCCATATTTCATTACTGATGCTGAGAGGATGGAGGCGGTTTTGGAGGATGCCTATGTTCTCCTCACCGATAAGAAAATTAGCTCTATGCAGGACCTGCTGCCAATTTTGGAGAAAATCATCCAGACAGGTAAACCATTCCTCATCGTAGCTGAAGACATAGAAGGAGAAGCTCTGGCCACACTCGTGGTCAATAAGCTGAGGGGGACGCTAAAGTGTGCAGCAGTCAAGGCTCCTGGCTTCGGAGACCGCCGAAAAGAGATGTTACAGGACATTGCAACACTTACCAAGGGGACGGTAATTTCGGAAGAAATGGGAATGAAACTTGATAAAGCAACCCTGGACATGCTTGGCCAGACGAAGAGGGTGACCGTGGATAAGGAAAATACTACAATTGTGGGAGGAATTGGAGATAAGAGAGATATCAATGCGAGAATTGCACAAATTAAGAAACAGATAGAGGAGACCGACTCAGACTACGATAGAGAGAAGCTCCAGGAGCGGCTGGCGAAACTGGTTGGAGGAGTAGCTGTCATCAATGTAGGTGCAGCTACTGAGACCGAGATGAAAGCGAAAAAGTTCAAGATTGAAGACGCCATGCACGCTACCAGAGCGGCTGTGGAAGAAGGGATAATACCCGGTGGCGGAATAGTGCTTTTGGCAGCAGTCGAGGCTGTTTCAAAATTGAAGGCAGAAGACGCAGATGAACAGACGGGGATGAACATCATTAAGAGGGCCTTAGAAGAGCCTCTAAGGCAAATTGCAGAAAATGCTGGGTTTGAAGGCTCTGTAGTCGTGGAAAAGGTGAAAAAGAGTACGCCGGGCGTTGGATTAAATGCTGAGACTGGCGAATATGTGGACCTAATGAAAGCAGGTATTGTCGACCCGGTTAAAGTAGCCCGGTTGGCCCTGGAGAATGCAGCCAGTATTGCTTCAATATTATTGACCACAGAGTCACTGGTAACTGACATACCTGAAGAGAAGCCTGCCCCGCCTCCTATGCCTGGTGGTGGTATGTATTAAGGTTCTGGTCTCGGGATGGGAGAGAGTGAGAGGGAAAGCGCCTGACCAATATTGACCTATCAAAAATAGCTTGGTAAAGTAAATACAAATGGTCTTCCTCGCCGATTTTGTAAATACGAGCATCTCTCTCGTCTCATTTCTATTATTAAATATATCCGTATTTCTATCGGCACTACTCTTAACTAGAAAGTATTTTGCAGTAGCCAACAGGCTGGATAATCTTATCAGTTTGGGCATTCTTTATATTGCCCAGATTGTACTCTACCAGACCTTGCTTGGCGTCCTTCACCTTTTGACTCGTCTGAATCTTCTCGTTTTGGCACTATCAAGTTTCTGTCTTGTCGTATTGATTTCCCATAGGGACGCCGAGTTTGAATTTGCAAAGATATCTAAGTTCTACCGAGAGGTTAAGCGATATTTACGGGAAAATGGGTTTCTCCAGGCTTCTCTTTTAATATGTCTCTTCATTTTTCTCCATCAACTTTTCGCCAGTTTACTGAGACCACCTTATGGTGGCGACTCGCTAGCATACCACCTTCCCAGGGTAATTGACTGGCTCCAGGGGCATAGCCTTATTATTCAAAGTTCTCCTTGTTGGTTTATGCCCGGGAATAGCGAACTAATTTCACTCTGGCTAATCATCCCTTTTCATAATGACTTATTCGTAAACCTCCAGAACTTTCCATTCCTGTTTCTTGCCTTGTTCTCTATTTATGGCCTTTGTCGGAAAATTGGCGTAGACAAAAAATGGGCATCTTATGGGGCGATATTGTTGTTCAGCGCTCCCATCGTAATGTCCCAGTTAGGAACTGCCAATAACGATATTGGAATCCTCACCCTTTTCCTCGTCTCTCTAAATTATATATTTTGCTATCAGAAATATAAGAAAATAAGCCTCATTCTTTTATTTTCAATTTCTCTTGGCCTACTTCTGGGAATAAAATACAATGCTGTTTGCTATATATTGTTGCTGCTTTTGATTTACCTCTTGACAAGCAGATTCAAGATTAAATTTATTGGCAGGGATCCCTTGATACTTCTCGTAGGCATGGTCATGTTCGGTGGCTACTGGTATATCCGCAATTACCTCTTTGTTCAAAACCCATTTGCTCCCGCACAGATAGAACTATTTGGTAAGGAACTTTTTCAGGGACACTGGAGGTTCGCATGGCTAAAGAGCACTTCCGTGATTTACCATGGTAACTACTTAGAAACATCAAAGTTTCTTCTTAAAGCGCTCTTGAAATGGGGAGGGGTCGTGGGATTCCTATCCTTGCCTATAATAGTTGCCACCAGTGGAACTGTCGTTCATAAGACTTTCCATAAAGGTGGAACCCGGCGGAACGAGATAGTCCTGTCATGCCTAGCTTCTTTAGCTACTCTTTATATATTTTTGATTACTCCTTTAGTGGTCGAAAATGTGACAGGAACTTTGAACCAGATAACGGGGGGAGGTTCGGTACGCTTTGGAATGGTATTCCTGGCACTTAGTTGTATTTGCTTTTCTTTCTTATTAAACTATGTTAAGGATAGCAAGTTATCCCTCTTGGGTGAGATTTCTCTATTGGGGATAATTATTTTGAATTTTTTACTCCACTCAGTTAGAATAATGGGTAATAAAATATCGATTTTCGCATATTATATCTTATTGATTGTTTTGTTGGTATGGCAGATTAGTCATCTGAAAGTAATTGGTAACAAGTTAGAGATTAGAAAAATGTGGTCCTTGACTATAGTCATTTTGCTAATTTTCAGTTTAACATCCTTTGGCTTAATAAAATACAGAGATAGAGCAAGGGCCCACATTTATGGGAATCAGCTATTTCGCTATTTTGGCTATACAGATTTGTATAAATGGTTTGACCAGAACGTACATGGGCAGAGAGTCCTGGTAACGGGACTGCGCATTTACCCATTTTATGGTTCAAAATTGAATAATGAAGTATCTCGTGGTCTGGGACCTTCTAAAGATCTGCACCGATGGAAGAAGTGGCTAATCGGGAAAAGGATAGATTTTATAGTTATAGGTAGAAGGTCTGAACCTTACCATTTAGATTTTGGTAAGTTTCCTCCTGTAGAGAGAAATCTGTTGCTTTTTCCTGACATTTTGATTCCGGTCTTCTCCGACGATACGGCTCATGTATATAAAATTTTAAAGACTTCTCCTGATAAATGAAGGTAACTTCTATGTTGAAGAAAAAAGCCATTCTTCTATTATTTTTAAGTATATTTTTTTTGTGCATTTTTGGAGCACTCTTTTTCTATAATTCTTTTAAGGAAAAATGGAACCATCATATATCAAAAAGAAAGGTCATTATTTTGGGATTTGATGGGATTGACCCGGATTTGTTGTCGGAGTGGATGGATGAAGGGAAACTTCCTAATCTAAAAGACCTTCAGGAAAGGGGAACTTTCCTGAGGCTGGGAACAACTAATCCCCCGGAATCGCCTGTTGCCTGGTCAAGCTTTGCCACGGGCACCAATCCAGGTAAGACAGGCATCTTCGATTTCCTCAAAAGAGACCCTCAGACTTATATGCCCGACCTTGCCACTACCTCTTTCAGCGAAGGAAAGTTCTTACTACGGTTATTTCCCATAGAAAAACCGAGTGTTACCTGCAATAGAAAAGGAACATCTTTCTGGCAGATAGCCTCCCAGAATGGGCTCAAATGTACTGTTTTGCAAGCACCTGTCACATTTCCGCCCGAAAAGGTTGTAGGAGGTAAACTTCTTTCTGGTCTGGGTGTACCTGACATTCGTGGCACACAGGGAACCTTTTCTTATTATGCTACCGATGTGGTTGGGGAAGGAGACACTGAGATGGGAGGAAAAATCACCAAGGTTAAAGTAGAAGATAAGAAGATAAAGACGATAATTTACGGGCCAAGGAATAGATTATCAAGGAGCCGTGAGGATATATTGGTTCCTCTGGAGATTGAGATAATCAGCGACAAACAAGCGATAGTAAAGGTTCAAGATAGAGAAGAGAAGTTGGATGTTGGCAAGTGGAGCGACTGGTTTGTAATTAAGTTTAGGATGAATCCTTTAATTAAGATTTATGGGATGGGAAGGTTCTGCTTAATAAGCGTCAGCCCTGAATTCAGGCTCTATCTATGTCCAATAAACTTCTATCCCAAAAAACCACCCTTCCCCATTTCTTATCCCGAGAGCTTTTGCAGGAAACTGGCTGACGATATAGGGCTATATAAGACTCTCGGCTGGGCTATTGACACTTGGGCTCTGAGTGAAGATAGAATTGACGAGAAGATTTTTCTGGAAGACCTTTTCTACACCGAGAATCAGCGAGCTGAAATAATGATTAACGAGTTAAAAAAGAGAGACTTTGACCTGTTCATCTTTGTTTTTCAAGCGAGCGATAGAGTGCAGCATATGTTCTGGAGATTGATTGATGAGACTCACCCTGCTTATGATAGAGAGAAGGCAGAGAAATACGGCGATGCTATATTGAGAGTTTACCAGAAGATGGATGAAATAGTAGGAGAAGTTATGCCTTTTGTAGATGATAATACCACCCTTTTTGTAATTTCCGACCATGGGTTCCATTCGTTCAGAAAAGCAGTGAACCTTAATACATGGTTAGTGAAAAATGGCTATATGACTCTCTCGTCTGAAAAGGGGAAAGAATATAAATTGGAAGACCTTTTTGGCAGAGGCGAGTTCTGGCCAAATGTTGACTGGCAGAGGACAAGGGTATATGCTTTGGGGCTCGGTTGTATCTTTGTAAATTTGAAAGGTAGGGAAGCATACGGGATGGTGAAACCGGGGGATGAGTACAACGGTTTAAGGGAAGAAATAGTGAGTAAGTTGAAGAACTTAATAGACCCCGCAACCGGTAAGAAAATGATACTCGGCGTGTATAAAAGAGAAGATATCTACAAAGGGGGCTACTTAGAGGAGGCTCCTGACCTCGTGGTTGGTTTTAATGAGGGTTACAGAGTATCCTGGCAGACTGCACTGGGAGGTATTCCTCCTGAAATAATTGTGGAAAATAGATCCAACTGGAGTGGAGACCATTGTTCTTTTGACCCCTCCATAACCCAGGGAATCTTTCTTTCCAATAAGAAATTCGCTCGAGCATCACCTTCTATTATTGACATTGCACCCACAGTTCTTGAGATTTTCAACCTGCCGATTCCAGAAGAGATGGATGGAAAACCGATGAAATTTCTAACGGTTAATTGAGATGGAGAATAAATTGGGGAAGTTTAATCCAGGAGCATTGAAGCTTGAACTTTTTTGCAAAGGTATGCGGGTTGATCCCAGTTGCGATTTGGAAAAGGACGCTCGTCTGGTTTCCCGCATAAGAGCAGGACTGGGAAGTGGACTGGAGATGATTCTTCCGGATAATCTGTACGCTAATATACCTATTCTTGAAGAGTTTACCAAGAAGAGTCCGTTCCTTCTAACAAAAAAGAATGGTAAATATTACATCACAAAAGAAGGTAATGAATTATGTCAGGTTACAATCCCGCACCAGCCTTTATGGTACAATAAGAGAACAAGTAACGGAACTTTGATGTCCAGAGTTGGAATGTTGCAGGGTACATACTTAGCAATATACCCTGCCAGGGTGTGTAGCTACTGGTTGAGTGAGCCGAGGCAGAATTGCAAATTCTGTGCCACAGGACTCAATGTGGGAGTTACTGAAGAGGCGGAGAAGAGTGTCCAGGATGTAGTGGAGACTGCAGTCGCTGCTCGAAATGAATCAAGAATCACTTTTATTCATTTCAATACCGGTTACTGTGAGGGGAAGGCTCTGGATATTCTGGCTCCTTATGTGAAGGTGGTGAAGAAAGAAACAGGTCTTTTAATTGGAGTTCAATGTCCCCCACAAAAAGAACTGTCTAAATATGATATGATGATGAAAATAGGAGTAGACCATTTTTCTTTCTGCTTCGAATTTTTCAATAAGGAAGTATTTAAAGAAGTCTGCCCTGGCAAGGCAATAACTTTAGGGCAGGCGGCTTTTTTCAAAGCTATGGAGTACACGGTGAGTAAAATGGGCAAAGGTAAGGTATCTGGCGAGATTATTGCTGGTTTAGAGCCAGTGGAGGACACAATTAGGGCAATAGACTATATTACTGGTATAGGGGCATTTCCTACTATCTGCATATTCCGTCCCCTTGCTGGCACGGAATATGAAGCAAAACCTTCACCAGAGTTTGAGGATATGCTGCCAATTTTTCGCCATATGTACCAAGCTTGCAAAAGGAACTCGATTCCCACTGACATCGCTCCGAACATAAGGGTAAGCTTGGTAATTCTGCCCTATGAAGGAAGATATTTTATGGAAGGTTATGGCTTTGATGATTTCATTTATGGCCGTAAACTTGCACTAATGCGTCTACTTTTCAGAACTTACTATAGTGTTAAACTTCTGGTGAAGTAAAAACAGCTCTTATAGACTGTAAATCCTCTCCCTTATGGGGAAAGGGAGAGGTGACTGGGAATAGCAGGGCGTTGCTTCGCTACAGAAAATGGTCGCTGTCCCTATTAATCTTTTGTCAATGTAAGTAGCCCAACGACTTTAATTGTTCCTTCAGTTCTTCATCAATATGGACTTCCTCAGCTACCTGGGGTTTTGCTTCACTGGTCAAAGCTACAAAATCTTCCAATTCCTTCTTTAACTTTTGAGCGATGAGTGGTCTCTTTTTGATTATGTTGTTCTGTTCCTCGGGGTCGTTTATTCTATTATATAGCTCATCAGGCCCATTCTGGTTCATAATGTATGTCCACTTTTTTGTCCTCAACGAAATGGAGAACGGCCATCGAGGTTTATTTATCTCATATCCCCAACTATAAACCTTCGGGTATTCTTCAGTCTCAAGATTTTTCATTAAAGGTAACATGCTTTTTCCTTGCATCTCTTTCCTTTGTGGGATATTAAGAAGCTTAAGTATAGTGGGCACGATATCAATATGCTGAACGTGGTTCTCATAAATTCTATTTCTGGGTATTCCCGGACCCTTCATTATCAGAGGAACATAAACTTCTTCTATATATGGCTTGTGTGCATGACTTAATCTGCCGTGTTCCCTGAACGCTTCTCCGTGGTCGGCGGTTATGATTATAATTGTATTGTCGTCAATTCCCAGTTCTTCTAACATTTCAAATACCTTTCCCAATTGGTCATCAATATAATTGATGGCCCCATCATAAACTGCCATAATATAATCGATTTCTTCTGGAGTAAGCTTTGAAGCATCTAGTTTCCATGGGAAGATGCCTCTTGATGTCCTTAAGTGCTTCCCTTCACAGTATTCCTTCGTATATAAGTCAAGATATGGTGCAGGAGGGTCATATGGTTCATGGACATCGTATGTATGGACGAATAGGAAAAACTTCCTGTTTCTGACAGATTCTAACCAATTCAACAATTTATCAATATAGGATGATATTTCATGACGTCCCTGGCTTCCTGGAATCCCATCATCGTAGATTTCAAATCCTTGGTCGAACCCATATCTGGATGAGAGTATTCCCCCACCAGTGAAAGCAGCAGTAGCAAAATTCTCATTTTTCAGAATCTCAGCCAGTGTAGTGTACGGGTCAGTCAATCTTTTTGTATGAGCGCTATCCACATTGTGCCTCCACACATACTGAGAGAGGAAGATTGAGGTGTGAGAAGGCAAAGTCCAGGTAGCCTGGCTGAAACAATTCTTGAAAAGGACGCCTTCTCTTGCCAGCTTGTCAATATTGCGAGATGTATTTCTGTGGTATCCATAACAACTCAGGCGGTCTGCTCTCAAAGCATCAATGGAAATGAGGATTATATTTGGACCTTTCGCAGGACTTTTAGAGCGATTGGTCAACCGATACGAGCAGATAAGTCCATTACATACAACAATTAAGAAAATTGGCCCCAGCAGTAATCTTATTTTTACTAATTTATTAAAGAAGCTAAATTTTTCCCGAAATCTTGCACTTATATAGATTGGATAGAGTATCCCATAGAGAATTAAAACAAATAGAAGGTAACTGAATGGGTTTATTCTCCGGAAGCTCGCCACATATAGCAATATAATAAGAGAAGAGATGGGTACTAATCCACTTTCTCCATAAGTCCTAATTATGGCCCAAGCAATGATTGCTGCTAAGGATAGTATAACTAATTCCGATACTGTACTATTAAGACTAAGTTGTATCGTGTCTAAGGCAAGGTTATAGAATGAATTCTGAAAGTACTCATTCGAGGAGACCAGACTCACACCTTTTATAATACCGATAACAAATCCTATATTCAGGCTGAAGAACAAACCGAATCTAATTCCCTTAATAATACCATTCATTATTGATTCTATTTTCTTTTTCTTACCCACCAGAGAAGCCTCTCACACTGCTGTAAATTGATTAATGTAAGTAACCCAACGACTTTAACTGTTTCTTTAGTTCTTCATCAATATGGACTTCCTCAGCTACCTGTGGTTTTGCTTCACCTGTCAAAACTATGAAATCTTTCAATTCCTCTTTCAGCTTTTGCGCGATCATTGGTCTCTTTTCTATTATGTTGTTCTGTTCCTTCGGGTCATTTATTCTATCGTACAGCTCATCAGGTCCATTCTGGTTCATAATGTATGTCCATTCCTTCGTCCTTATCGCTCTTGACAGGTCAGCCTTTTCTCCCCCATCGCTGGTATAAGCAATGAAATTTCCTCCACTCGCGCAGCCTTTTATTAGTGGTAGCAAACTTTTCCCTTGCATCCCTTCAGGGAGAAAAATATCTAAAATGTCCATTATCGTGGCCGTAATATCAATGCTCTCCACTATTTCCTCAATGACTTTTCCTTGAGTTATTCCTGGAACTCTCATTATTAAAGGGATGTGTGATACTATTCTGCTGGCTTTTCCTCCATGACCGAACACGCCTCTTCTTTCACCTAAACGCTCACCGTGGTCTGCACTAATTATAATAACAGAATTATTAAAGATATTGAGTTTCTTTAACTCTTTAACCAACTCACCAATTTCATCATCCAGATAATTGATTCCTGCATCGTAGAGAGCAATTATGTAGTCAATCTCTTCTGGGGAAACATTCAGGGCGGTAAGCTCATAATCGACTAATTTATTTAGACATCGTTGGTCAGAGTAATCTCCGATGTAGAGAGCACGATAAGGCATAGGAGGGTCGTAAGGAGAATGTACATCATAGGTATGAAGAAATAGGAAGAATCTTTTATCTTTAACTTTTTCCAACCATCTAAATAGATTATCCTTGTGAAATTCTAAAGTGCGCCATGTACTTGGCTTAGCGAATAAGAAATCAAATCCCCGACCAAGACCATATGCTGAGGAGATAAATCCACCACCCGCAAAGCCACCGGTTATATAATCACGGTTTTTTAGGATCTCAGCTAAAGTCACCGAGGATTTTCCTACCTTTTTTTTAGACCCTGTAATTTTATGAGTCCAGGGGTATTGAGATAAGAAGATCGAGGTGTGGGAAGCTAGGGTTGAGCACGCCTGGCTGAAACAATTTTTGAAAAGGAGTCCTTCTCTTGCAAGTTGGTCAATATTGGGAGATGTATTTCTGTGGTATCCATAGCAACCCAGGTGGTCTGCTCTCAAAGCATCAATGGAAATTAGGATTATATTTGGGCCTTTAGAGCAAGTAATTAAACGATAAGAATAGATAAAGCCATTACTGATTGCAATTAAGAGGATTGGAACCAGTACTAATTTTCCATTAGCTAACTTATTTAAGAAACTAAATTTTTCCCGTAGTTTTGCACTGATGCCGATGGGGTAGAATAGTCCATAGATAATTAGAATAAATAGAAGGTAATTGAAGGGAGTTAGTCGCCTAAAACCCCATATGTATAACAATACCATAAGAGAAGAAATAAGTGCTAGTCCTCTTTCACGATGAGTTTTAATTAGACTTACAGGAATGATGATAAGCAAAACTGGCACCATAGCTAATATAACTGATTTTGGTATCAGGCTATTAAGGGCAGTTTGTATTTCACCAAAAGCAAGATTATATAATGAATTCTGCAAGTATCCTTGCGAGTAGGCCAGATTGACACCTTTTATAATACCAATGATAAATCCTATGGTCAGACCAAAGACTAAGCCAAATTTAACTCCCTTAATAATATCATTCGTTATTGATTTTATTTTCTTTTTTTCTTCCATTTGGAATCCTTTCTAAACAAGGTAGGCAAAGGCAAAACCTATCTGTGCTACTAAAAGCATCAGGTACATATGTTTCCAGGAGATGTGATTTGCTTCCAGTGTCAGTTCTTCGGGTTTTCTCAAGACCAAATAAGCAGTGTAACTACCCCAGCCCATAAGGATGACTGTCAACGGGTATAATACTATGTGTGACCCAGTCAATATACCATTAATTTTGCCGTACGGAATTAAAAGAAACGGCAATACAAAAAAAGGAGCGATGGTGATTGCCGCTTTCTTAGGTCCGAGAATTATGGGAAGGGTATTACATCCGTACATCCTGTCACCCTTTATGTCAGAGAAGTCCTTGGTAGAGGCAGCGCCCAAAAGATAAAGGGCAAATATGGAGCCTATGAACCAGGGTTCAAAATTGAAGAAACTTTTCACTGCTGTCCAGCCAGCAACTATGAGGAGGCATCCTCTGGGAATAGCAATGGTTAGATTGGCTGCTATTGCCCATCTTTTGCTTCTAAAAGGCGGTGCGGAGTAGCCGTAGGTAATTAGAGTGGTTATTAGAACAATAATGATAAATTGCTTGTTAGGAACCAGATATGCTAAAATGAACGATAAAGAGTAAAGCAGAATACTGAAGAGTCGGCTCTCTCTTAGGGAAATTCTGCCTGAGGGGAGAGGCCGGTTTGCTTTATTTATTCTGTCAATACTAATATCGAAATATTGGTTTACAATGTTAGAAGCTCCATTAAGAAATGCAGCAGAGAGTCCACCCAAAATAATTGGATAGATATAGGCAAAACTTAGCACTACTCGACTACTGGCACCAATAGCAATCAGGCCTCCGCTTATGAATCCGACTGTAGGAGCCAGCAGGGTAAACGGTCTCATAAGTTCCCAATAAATTTTGAATTTTCTTAACATTTTGGGCCACGAAACTCAGCTTCACTAATTTTCTCGTTCTACAATATATTCTGCCAATTCCCTTAAGATTCTCGCTCTTCGACCAAAAATCTTTAGGTTATAAATGGAGGACTTTGCTAGTTCATTGGCGAGCTCTTTTGCCTTCTCCATCCCCAGAGCTGTAACGAAAGTCGCTCTATTTCTATCTTTCCTTTCATCCTTCCCCGTCAATTCTCTTTTTCCCTCAAAATCTAAAATATCATCTCTTATTTGGTAAGCTAAACCAATATTTCTGGCGTAATTATTTAGAGACCCTTTCTCTCTTTCAGATGCTCCGCATAGTCTGGCTCCAGTGTCACAGGCTACCACAAAAAGCTTTCCCGTCTTATGGGTATGGATATATTCCAGTGTTTTTAAATCCATAGTCTTAGAATCTAAATCGACAGTCTGTCCCCCAATCATCCCACAAGAACCGATTGCTTCCAGAATATCTTCAATAACTTGACTGGTGACTCTCTTATCTATTTTAGCTTTTTGGCAATTCTGCACAATAAGGCCCAATCCTTTCATTAACAGGCCATAGGCAGACAGTATTGCCACCGCCTCGCCAAATACCTTATGGGTACTGGGTCGTCCTCTCCTGAAATTGGCATTATCCATTGAGGGAAGGTCATCAAGAATCAAAGAGGAAGTATGAATTAGCTCCACTCCACAGGCAGCCATTAGAAGGTCGGCCTTCTTTCCCACAACTTGAGACGTAGCCAGGGTCAGGATTGCTCTGATTCGCTTGCCGCCATTCAATAGACTGTATCTCATTGCCTGATGTATCTTTGGAGGATAAGTATCTTCTCCAGGCAGGCAGTTTTCCAATGCTTCATCAATCTCTGCTCTTTTTATTTTAAGGTATTCGCATATTTCCATAGTTTTCTTTATTTTACAATAAATTAGGAAAATTGAGAAATTACATATGAATTTGTAAAGAAGTTTAGCAAATTGAAAACTGACCTGTCAAATAGAAAACCCTAAAGGCACTTTTTCGTTTGACAAACTTTCTTGGTTTTGATAAAATTCTCCACTGCGGGTTTCTATCTTATTGCAATTTACCCACCGAAGTGATGAATCAATTCTATAGAACTATGGCTAACGCTCCAATACCATAGGGATTTCAAAATTCTACACAATCTCTACGTGCCTGACTCTAATTAGCACGATAAAGACTCCCTGACCAAATAGGTCTAAATTGTGGGGGCGATACTCAGTGGTCGCCCGATGGGGACGGCATGCCGAAAAATCGGCATAAACTGCGTGCGTCCCCTGCAGTGGCCACCCAAATGGCTTTCATGAAAGGGAAGGAAGTGGTCGATTTATCGATTATAATCGTTAGTTACAATGTTAGGCATCACCTGAGGGAATGCTTGTTGTCTATTTATCGTAGTACAAAAGGAACAAGTTTTGAAATCATTGTCGTAGACAACAATTCCGGTGACGGTAGCGTGGATATGGTCAAGAGTGAGTTTCCCGCGGTTAGGTTAATAGAAAACTCCCAAAATTTTGGTTTTGCCAAAGCCACTAATCAAGGTCTGAAAGAGAACAGAGGAAGACATATACTACTGTTGAATCCGGACACAATTGTTTTGCCCAATGCATTGGACAAAATGGTAGAATTTATGGAAGCAAACCCCCAAGCAGGCGCTTTAGGATGCAGGTTACTGTATCCTGATGGAAGATTACAACCATCCTGCAGAAGCTTCCCCACTTTAACTACTGCCTTCTTTGAAAATACAGGTTTGGAAAAATTATTTCCCAGGAATAAGGTTATAGGAAGGCATCGCATTGGTTACTGGGGCCATAATGATATTCGAGAAGTTGACCAACCAACTGGCGCAGCTCTTATGGTAAGACGAGAAATAATTGCTCAGGTGGGACTAATGGATGAACAATTTTATATATATTATGAGGATATAGATTGGTGTTTCAGGATTAAGAAAAGAGGATGGAAGATATACTTTATCCCTTTAGCACAAATAATCCATTATGGAGGTCAAAGCGCCGGTCTGAATATGGCTAAGATGAGAATTCAGGGGTACAAAAGCAGACACAAGTTTTTCAGGAAACATTATGGGATTCTTTCGGAATGGATAGTGAAACAGATGGACCTTTGGGGATTGATTTTGAAAACATTATATAGAACCGCCATCATATCAGTCAATTCAATAAATGGAAACAATCGTGACAGAGAATATTCCCCGGGAAGTAGAGAAATATTAAGAGATTTATGTGGAGTTATTAGGAGATTCTGGGAAATTTGGATATGAGAAAAAGGATATCAAATTGAAAAACAAAGTCGGCGAGAAAAATGTCGGCAAGATAATAATGGCCCTAATATTGATACTGGTTATTGGGACACCGCTTATCTACGCGAGGTTCGTCTATAATCCCTGGTTTATATCAATAATGAAGATGACGTTCGCTCAGGTACTCATCATCACAGCGGTAGGTCTATATCTTTTGACAAAGGATAAGTACAGGTTGGTTAGAAGCAGAATGAACTATCCCATTTTTGCTTATATAATTGCTTGCACTCTATCCTTATTTTCCTCAGTCGACATATACATTAGTCTCTATAGTCTTACCGGTATTGTTCTCCTTGCTGCATTATATTTCCTTGTGCCACATATTGTCAGGAAAAGAAAACAGATTAAAAAAATAATGGTTTCATTGATCTCTGTTTCTGGACTCATTTCGATCTACAGCGTAGCGCAGTACCTGGGCCTGGATTTGTTAGGTTTGAAAGTTATCGGAAGCGGGAATATCTCCGGGCCATTTGAGAACCGGAATGTTCTGGCAAGCTTTCTGGTATTTACAATGCCCGTAAGCGCAGGCTTCTTCTTTGAAAAAATTGGCAAGAAAATGAAGATAATGGTTGGTTTGGGTGCGATGATAACTTTGGTAGCCTTAGTTTATACAAGGACCCGTGGAGCTTGGGTAGGATTTATCGGAGCTATGGCTATCTTTGCTTGCATCAAGCTAACAGCCGAAGGTGGAATGAAAAAAATTTTTAAGAGCCTGTTTAGCAAAAAATCTCTTATTATTATTTTTTTAATGGTTGTTTGTCTTGGTTTACTGATAAGGTATGATTACAAGAAGCAAGTGTCTTTTACCAAAAAATTTCTTTCCATTGCTGATGTCAAAGATCCGGCGACAAGACATAGATTTGTTATGTGGCATACCGCTATTGACATAATAAAGGACCACCCACTATTGGGCACTGGCGTTGGTACTTTTAAGAAGATACACCCAAAATATCAAAGTAAGTACCTGAGGACAGAGAAATACGGGATTTTTCAGGGACTGTCGCAGTTTGCTCATAATGACTACCTGGAAATAACTGCAAATACCGGGATATTAGGGCTGGGAAGCTTTCTCTGGCTTATTGTGACTCTATACTGGACAGGCCTTAAGCGACTTAAGCAAATAAGTGAGTCAAAATATTCTCCAAATTTACTTATCATCACTCTGTCGAGCCTTACAGCAGTACTGATTCATAGTTTTTTCCATTACTCTTTCTATCTGCCAACAACAAGCATGTTATTCTGGCTGTGGCTTGGATTGTTAAATACCGACGGTAATAAATTGGAAGAAGCCAAGCAGAATATTTCCCATTCCATAATAGTACGGAGCGCAATAGTACTTACGACCATTCTTCTTCTGCTTTGGGCGACCAAGCCTTTTATGGCAAGCCTGTACTTTGACCGGGCGGGTTCATACGCTATGAGTGGTGATTATGACAAGGCAATTGCTATGTATAAGAAAAGTATAAATTTGAACCCTGCTGACGACAAGACACATAACAATTTGGGGAATGTCTACAGGGATATAGGATTGTATAGAGAAGCGTTGGAAGAGTACGAAAAAACCTTGAAAATTAATCCATATTCTGTTGAAGCCCATAATAATTTGGGCATACTTCATATTAAAAGAGGTCTGTACGACGAGGCGATAAGTGAGTATATTACCGCCATCGAGGTTAATCCTAACCTGGCAGGTGTCCGTAATAATTTAGGGAACACATATAGGAAAAAAGGATTATACAATGAAGCGTTAAGAGAATACCAGGAGGCCATAAGTCTCGACCGCAGGTTTGTTGAAGCATACAATAACCTCGGGGTTACTCTTGCTGAGATGGGAGAGCTTAGGGAGGCAGTGCAACAATTTAAGAAGGCCCTTCGGCACAATCCAAAATACGAACAGGCCAGATCCAACTTAAAAAAGGTGGAAGAAATATTGAGACAAAAGCGACATCTTGCTAGAACACATAATAACCTGGGAGATACATATAAAAAGAAAGGACTATCCGGTAAGGCATTAAAGGAATACAAGGAGGCTATAAAAATTGACCCTTGGTTTGCAGAAGGCTACAATAAGCTCGGAATTACCCTTGCTGATATGGGAAAACTGGAGGAGGCTGTGCAACAATTCAACAAAGCCCTTCAGCTCAATCCAAAACATGAACGGGCCAGATTGAATTTAGAAAAGGTAACGGAGATGTTAAGGCAAAAGTAGGCACGGTTTCAACCGTGCAGTTTGCACAGATTGAATCTGTACCTACAATCGTTTCTTGTAGGCACGGTTTTAACCGTGCATAATGGTTTTGTAGGCGCAATTTCGAAATGCGCAATTTGGCAGGCTGAATTCTAATTTATGAGAGTTATCTTCTTAACTCAAACTTCAGATTTAGGACCCTCCAGCAGGTATCGGGTCTATCAGTATCTCAATTTCCTGAAAAGAGAAGGCATCCATTGTAAAGTTAGTCCTGCTATCTCCTCTAATCATTTCGCAGAAGCATACTGCGCTGGTACACTTATCAATAAGCTTCCCTATTTTGGTCTGGCAGTATTGAAGCGTTTAGTAAATTTACCCGCGGTTAGAGAAAGCGAGATTGTTTTCCTGCAGAAAGAGGTCGTGCCGCAAGCCTATCCTTTTATAGAAGAATTGATTAAGAAACTGAATAGGAAATTGGTCTTTGATTTCGATGACGCTATCTTCCTTGTGCCACCGAAAAGGAGAAGTCTTCTCTATAACTTTCGTCATAAAAATAGCATTCCCAGAATTTTAACAATGAGTGACTATGTCGTTGCTGGAAATGAATATTTGAAACGGTATGCTTCAAGATTTAACCGAAATGTTGAAATAGTGCCCACATCTATTGATACTGAAAAGTATACGGTTAGGAATAAGGAAAGGAAAGACAAGATAAACATCGGGTGGATAGGAAGTAAAACTACATTATTCTATCTGGACCAACTCAAAAATGTGTTTAAAACTCTTGGGAAAAGATACAATATCTGTCTAACTATCATTGGTACAGGGGATTATAGATTTGATGGGGTGGAAACAATTACCAGGCCCTGGAGATTGGAAAGAGAGATTTCCGATTTGCAATGTTTTGACATCGGGGTAGCCCCTCTTGCTAATGACGAGTGGGCTTTGGGTAAGTGTGGATGTAAAATCATCCAATATATGGGAGTAGGAATTCCAGCAGTTGCCTCTAGGGTGGGAGTACATAAGGAGATTATCAACGACGGGGTTAACGGTTTTCTGGCCAATTCAGAAGAACAATGGATGGAAAAGCTGTCCCGACTTATTGAGAATGGGGACCTGAGAGAAAAACTTGGCTCTATGGGTAGAAAGACAGTGGAGGAGAGGTATTCGGTCAAAGTTAATGCTCCCAAACTCCTCGAAATTTTGAATAGGGTTGATAGAATGTCAAAAAAGCAAAAAAGGGGTCAGAGTCATTTTTTAGATAAAAAGGGGTCAGAGTCATTTTTTTATAGAGAATTTTTTTCTAAGGTCTATAATCATGCCAAGACAACCAAGGTTAGCCGTTGCCGGATATCCGCACCATTTAGTTTTAAGAGGAAATAACCGATCCGCCATCTTCTATAAAGATGGAGACAGGCACGTGTTTATCGACTGTTTAAGACAGGCCAAAGAGAAAACAAAATCGAAGATATACGCCTATTGTTTAATGACAAATCATGTTCATCTGCTTGTTGAGCCATCGACGGAAGATGGACTAGGAAATATCGTGCAGTCACTGGGTAGAAGATATGTGCAGTATATAAACCAGACCTACGAAAGAACAGGTACGCTCTGGGAAGGTAGATATAAGAGTAGTCTAATAAGCAAAGACGAATATCTTTTGGCTTGTAGCAGGTACATCGAGTTAAATCCTGTGAGGGCAAAAATCGTAGAAGACCCTGGGGACTACCCTTGGTCAAGTTTTGGATTTAGAGCAGAGGGTAAAAGCGACGCTCTTCTTGATGAGGATTCCATCTATCTCGGTTTAGGAAAGACTAAGGAGGAAAGGCAACTAAATTATAAGAAGTGCTTTTTAGAAAATATTCCTAATGAGGAAATAAATACAATGAGAACTGCGACGCAAAAAGGTGGAATTATCGGGAATGAAAAATTTATTAGTGACATTTCAAGACTATTGGGGAGGGAGATTGTTTTGAAGCGGAGGGGCAGGCCAAAAAAAACTCTGACCCCTTTTTAAAAAAAAATCACTCTGACCCCTTTTTAGAATGGGAAAGATCAAAGTACTACATATTATTACTCGTTTAATATTGGGTGGAGCACAGGAGAATACAATACTTACTGCTTGGGGTCTAAACAAGAGGGGTTGTTATGATGTAGAGTTAGCTACAGGACCTCCCATTGGGCCGGAAGGAAGCCTAATAGAAGAAGCAGAAAAGAGAAGAATTAAGATAAAGATAATACACCACATGAGAAGAGAGATTAACCTTTTTCGAGACCTATTAGCCTTTATTGAACTATATCTCTTAATTAAAAAAGGAGAGTATACGATAGTTCATACGCACAGTTCTAAAGCGGGTATTCTGGGCCGGTTAGCCGCCAAGATAGCCGGCGCGAAAATAGTAATTCACAGTGTTCATGGTCTACCTTTCTTTGATTATCAGAACAGATTCTTAAACTACATCTATATTTTATGTGAAAGGTTCGCTGCTCTTTTTACCGATAAGCTAATTTCAGTATGTGATGCAATGGCGAGAAAAGCAATAGCAGCTGGCGTGGCTAACGAGGACAAATTTACAACAATTTACAGCGGTATAGAGCTGGAAGATTATTCTAACAGTGACATTTCAATAGTTGAAAAGCAAAAGGAGTTGAATTTGGACCAAAATGCCCCAGTTGTTGGCAATATATCTCGGCTCTTCGATTTTAAGGGTCATAATTATTTCCTGGAGGCTGCTTCTCTAGTAGCGGAGGTCTTTCCAGAAACAAAGTTCCTTTTAGTGGGCGATGGTATCCTGAGGGAGAGCCTGACACGCCGCGCAGAAGATTTGAAAATAAGAGATAATATCATATTCACTGGTCTTGTAGAACGAATAGAGGTTCCGAAACTAATATCAGTTATGGATGTGGTTGTTCACACCTCCTTGAGAGAGGGGCTTCCCCGGGTCTTACCAGAAGCATTGGCAATGGCTAAGCCAGTCATAGCATTTGAAATTGATGGAATAGGAGAGATAATAAAGGACGGAATTAACGGTTACCTGATTCCTCCCAAGGATTCAAGAAAGTTAGCTAACACTATTATCCATCTCTTGCAGGATAAAGAAAAAGCAAAAAAAATGGGAGAAGCTGGACGGGTAATGGTGGTGCCGGATTTCAATCTGGAAGTGATGCTTGAACGCATCGGTGACGTTTATAAGGAGTCCATTATAGAGAAAGGATATGTCTTAAAATGGCGGCATTAATAACTGGAGGGGCTGGTTTCATTGGTTCACACTTAGCTGAAGAACTCCTCAAAAGGGGGGGTAGGGTTCTGGTGATTGACGATCTTTCCACTGGAAAGAGAGAGAATGTCAGCCATCTGGAAGAAGACGAAAGATTTTCGTTTATTCAGGGTACTATTCTGAATGAGCCGCTAATGGAAAGTTTGGTTGAAGAGTCTGATATAATCTACCATCTGGCAGCTGCCGTGGGTGTGGAATTCATCATCCGCAATCCCATAAGGTCAATAGAAGTTAATGTCCTTGGGACAGAAATAGTACTGAGGTTGGCAGAAAAGAATAAAAAGAAGATAATAATAGCTTCATCCTCAGAAATCTACGGCAAGAATCAGAAGGAAATTTTCACAGAGAACGATGGGGGGGTTCTGGGAACGACGCTTACCCACAGGTGGAGCTATTCCTGCAGTAAAGCTTTAGGTGAATTCTTGGCTTTGGCTTATTGGCGGGAGAAGAGCTTGCCGGTCATAATAGTGAGACTTTTCAACACCTGTGGTCCCAGGCAGACGGGAAAGTACGGGATGGTTGTGCCGAGATTCATTGAACAAGCTCTTTGCGGAGAGCCTATGACTATTTATGGAGATGGAAATCAGACCAGAAGTTTCGCTTATGTGGGTGATGTTGTAAATGGAATGGTAAGTTTAGTCAACCATCCTGAAGCGATAGGAGAAATCTTTAATATAGGAGGTGAGGAAAAAATCACTATTTTTGATTTGGCCAAGAAGATAAGGAGATTGGCCGGAAGTAACTCGGAGATAGTCTATCTGCCCTACAGCGAGGTCTATGGAGAAGGTTTTGAAGATATGAGACATCGAATACCCGATACCTCTAAGATACGCAATCTAATCGGCTATGTACCGAAGGTGGGGTTAGATGACGCACTGAAAAAAACTATTGAATACTATAGAAACAGGAAAGGAGTCGAAATTTGTCGCTAAAGAAGGAGGTAATCAAGTGTGGAATCTTATTTATGTCTATGTTTTCTGTTTGTCGCTCTTGTTGAGCCTGCTGTTGACGCCTTGGGCAAAGAAGTTAGCCGTTAAGTTCAAGGTTCTGGACTATCCTGGCGAGAGAAAGTTACAGGATAAGCCAATGCCCTTATTAGGTGGGCTGGCAATCTTTCTTGCATTTCTTGTTACCATAGTAGTAAATATTCTTATTTTACTGATAATAAAGTTGAGCCCGGGATTTCTAAATCTTTTTCCCAGCGAGGTTGGTTCGGCTCTTATGAGGAATCTTCCCAGGTTCTTGAAACTCTTGCCACAATTGATTGGTATTCTGCTCGGAGGGACTATCATACTTCTATTGGGATTGATAGATGATATAAAGGGCTTAAGGCCAGAGACCAAAATTTTAGGCCAGGTTCTGGTAATTCTACCTCTAATTACTCTGGGAGTCAGGATTACACTGTTTATACCGAATTTCTATATCGGTAGTCTTGTAACTCTCGTGTGGATGGTGGCTATCATCAATGCCTTCAATCTTCTGGACAATATGGATGGTCTAACCGCTGGCGTGGGGCTCATTGCCTGTTTCATCTGCTTTATGGTTACTTCTCAACAACATCAGACTTTTACCAGTATTGCTCTCCTTGCTTTTGCTGGTGCACTTCTGGGATTTCTTCGCTACAATTTTAGTCCAGCGAAGATATTTTTAGGTGATGCAGGAAGTATGTTCATTGGTTACATCCTGGCTGTTTTAACAATCACAGCTTCTTACTATAAGGAAGGTCTTCCCACTCATTTGCCAGTAGTTATGCCCATCTTGATATTGGCGGTTCCCATCTTTGATACACTTTCAGTTATTTCTATAAGGATTAAGAGAAAAGAGCCGATATTTGGTGGAGATAAAAATCACTTTTCCCATCGTTTAGTAACCCTGGGATTCAGTCAAAGAGGGGCTGTCCTTTTTATCTATTTAATAAGTTTTTGTTTAGGAATCACAGCTACCCTGCTTACCCAGGTAAATATTTTGGGAGGGATTATTATTTTTATTCAGGCAGCGCTTGTTCTCTCCATTATTGCTCTTTTGGAAAGTGTTGCCAGAAGAAGGTAGATTAGAACTTGGTAGGGATGAAGGGATAGTTTTCGGAGTCGCTCGGTTAGAACCTCGCTCAAAATCGGCCAGCGCTGGGGCTAACCCTGGCCGATTTAAAGCTCCTGAAACTATCCCTTCATCCTCAGGATGTTAAGAGGTAGGAAGATGTTTTCTAACGTTATAGAACTCTATCGTTGTCGGGCATTAATTATGAGTCTCGTATTAAGAGAAGTAAAACTTCGCTATCTGGGTTCAGTCCTGGGATTTCTCTGGACATTTCTAAATCCTCTTCTATTAATGTGTGTCTATACATTCGTATTCTCCATCTTTCTCAGAATTAGTGTTGAGAAGTATCCCGTATTCTTATTTTGTGGGCTCATTCCCTGGGTATGGTTCTCTACTTCACTTTTGGAGGGAGCAGACTCTATAATCAGGGGTGGTGATCTCATTACGAGGGCTCTATTTCCTCCGCAGGTTCTGCCCTCTGTAGCTGTCTTTTCCAACTTTGTAAATTTTATTTTCAGCCTTCCCTTGCTATTGATTTTCCTCCTACTTTTTAAGGTCCAGATTGGTATTGCCTTGATTGCCCTGCCGACAGTTATGGTAGTTCAGACTGTTTTTACTATGGGGTTAGTTTTGATGGTTTCTGCTCTAAATGTACATTTTCGAGATATCCAGCATATACTTGGTAATCTAATTATAATGTGGTTTTTTGCTACACCAATTTTGTATCCTATGGCTTCAGTACCGGCAAAGTTTAGGTTCATATCCTATATAAATCCCATGGCGACGTTAATTAGAGCTTATCGGGACATCCTATTTTATAGACAGTTCCCTAATTGGCTCCTTCTGGGAATTACATTCTGTTTTGGATTCCTGATATTCTTTTTAGGAAATTTGATATTTAATAGATATAAAGAGTCATTTCCCGAAGAGGTCTGAATTGATTGCAATTAAATTGGAAAACGTTTCAAAAATATTTGCCAGGCGAGCGCTGAAGAGAAAGTATACCACACTCAGGGAGACCTTACTACATTTTGACTGGCTGAAAAATAGGGGAAAGGTGAGATATATTGATGCTGTAAAAGATATTAATTTGACCATAGAAAAGGGAGAAGCCATTGGAATTATCGGAATGAACGGCTCGGGCAAAAGCACTCTACTCAAATTATTGGCAGGGATACATAAGCCCGATTCAGGCAAAGTGTACGTTAAGGGAAGGATTGCTTCCCTGATTGGGTTGGGAATAGGTTTCCACCCAGGATTTACAGGCAGGGAAAATATCTTCATTAATGGTATGATTTTAGGCCTTTCCCAGAGAGAGATAAAAAGAAAATTTAATGATATTGTAAGATTTTCTGAACTTGAAGATTATATTGACGAACCTGTGAGGACTTATTCTGATGGGATGTTTATGCGTCTTGGATTTTCGATAGCTACTAATGTGGACCCTGATATCTTATTAATTGATGAAATCCTGGCTGTGGGAGATGAATATTTCCGACATAAATGTGCAGAGAAAATTGCTGAATTCAGGAAACTGGGTAAAACTATGGTGATTGTGAGCCATGAATTGGAAGCAATTGAAAAATGGTGCGATAGAGTGGTCTGGCTGAACGAGGGTGCTATAAGAGAAATTGGCCATCCTGAAAGAGTTATAAATTGTTATCGAGAAGCTATAACAGAAAAAGAGAGGAGAATGCCATTGGAAACAAGGAGTAGCAAAGCGAAGCTGCGCGTCCCGGCACCCTAAACGGTGCCCGAGCAAAGGGGGATAGATTGTCGGAGAAAAGAAGGACATATGATATCATAATCCCTGTTTATGGAGCATTGCCCTATTTGAGGCAATGCATTAATAGTGTAATGGAAAACACAAAGTATCCGCATAACTTAGTTATAGTTGATGATGGCAATAGGCCGATTATAAAGGAATATCTGAGGACAATAAAATCGGGACGGATAATTACCAATAAAGACAATTTAGGATGGCTTAAGAGTTGCAATATCGGAATCGAAAATACCGAGAACGATGTTGTTTTATTAAATTCTGATACCATGGTAACTGAAGGGTGGCTGGAGAAGATGGATAGGTGTGCATACAGGAGCTCCGTGATTGGCATGGCGAACCCTCTCAGCAATAATGCTCTTTTTCTTTCGATCCCTTTTTCTCTTGAATTTAGTTTTCAATTTAATGGTATCCCACCCGGCTTTACTTTAAAAAGTTTTTCCACACTTGTATCAGAATTATCTGAGCGAAGATATCCATCAATTCCAGTAGCTTATGGCTTTTGTCTTTTGATTAAAAGGGAAGTTTTTAATCGCATTGGGCTATTTGATGAGAAGTTTGAACTCGGTTATGGAGAAGAAGGTGATTTTTGTGTGAGAGCAAAGAAAAAAGGATATAAGGCAATTTGCTGTGATGATGCATTTGTCTACCATTACGGGAAGAAAAGTTTTGGTGATTCCCCATATATGAGGGCCTATCGCCTGAGGGCTACTGAAAGGTATGCTGAGAGGTCTCGGATTGAATATTACGAGTCTAAAGATAGATTCAATAAGAATGACCCTTTGTCATATTTGCGTACGAAATTATTAACAAACATATCCGAAATTTACTCTGAATACAAGGATAAGGTGAGTATAATTATGCCAGTTTATAACACAGAAAAATATCTTGAAGAGGCAATCAAGAGCGTGCTGGGACAGAGCTACTCAAATTTTGAATTGATTATTGTTGACGATGGCTCAACTGATAACTCTTTAAATATAATTAAGGAGATGGCTAATCAAGACGAAAGAATCGTAGTGATTTCATTAGAAGAAAATAAGGGATGTGCCGTAGCCAGGAATGAGGGATTGAAAAGAGCCCGGGGGGAATTCATTACTGGCATGGATTCTGATGATATAATGCTGCGCGATGCTATAAAGACGAGGGTGGAGTTTTTGAATTCTCATCCTGAAGTTGACCTTGTATTCGGCAAGATTCATAAAGTTATAGATAGAGAAGGGAATCCAATAGAAAATGCCTTTTTTCAAGAGATACAACAGTTTTATAGCAGAGAGAAAAACAATAAATTTTATGAGAAAGTAAAGAAATTAGAACTCTGGATTCCTAACGCGAATGTAACCAGTATACTTCGACGAAACCTTCTGTTTCAAACAGGCTATTATGATGAGAATTTGTTGGTGGGTGCCGATAAAGATTTCTTTTCCAGGGTTTTTAGAAGGTCGAATCCAGCCTACGTGCCCGAGCCAGTCACGCTCTACAGGTTACACGACTCAAACTTGTCAGGAATGGTGGATAAAGAGACTGGTGAGTGGGTTAGGAGACCGGAGAATACAGACCAGATCCGTTATCTTGAGGAACTTTTGAGGGATTACAGAAGAGAAATAGAGAAGCCCAAGAAGGTATGTAGAGGGATTAAATTACTGAATGTTAAAGAGGGAAAGAGGTCGATGAAAAATATTAAGAAAGGCAATTTTAGTGAAAGCTCAATCGGAAAATCTGGTTCAGGTGGTAATCGCATGTTAGAAGAACCTTCCCAGGTTGAACTTCTCCTGGGGCAAATAGGACATATGGCTGAGGTTATTGATGAGCTTCGCTCAAAGATAAGGAATCAGGATTTGGCTATCATCGCCAAGGACAAGCATATTGATAATCTGAACAGGGCCATCGCTGCTAAAGACCACCATATTGCCGACCTTACAAGCGAAATTATCAAGATCAAGAAATATTCTGTATTTTACAATTTATTATCGAGATTTCGAGCAGAAATACTAAGATTATTTGGTAAAATTCATAAATAGATGGGTTAGGTCGCTTACTATCTTAAGCCAGAAAAAACGAGCAAGAGAGACAGTTGAGGGAAAACGATGTTATGATTTTTCCGCAAAAATATTTGACGTGATTAAATGCTATAATTGAAACTCAGGGCATAGATGGCATCCTTAAAATATTACATTTCAATTTATTTAAGACAAATGAAGAAGCTCAAAGCGGAACACCCCCGTCAAGTTAAATTTTATGATATGGCCAGATTTTTCCCAAAATGGATGAAGAGTTTTTATCGCGGTTATGAACCGATAGCTAAAGAAGAGCCGTGGCTCACTTTCAACGCGATTGAATTCCTGACGTGCATAATAAAAAAGGATATGGTAGTTTTTGAATATGGCACAGGGGGGTCAACTCTCTTTTTCGCAAGGAAGGTTAGAGAAGTTTTCTCTGTAGAGCATAACAGACTTTGGTATGAACGAGTCCTAGATAAACTAAAAGATAGCAACTATAAGAATTGCCATATCGAATTGCAAGAGCCGGTACATGACCCTTTCAATATCAACAGAAATCCCGGCGCCCCCGACTCTTACACATCAAGTAATGAGGAATATCATGGTAAGTGCTTCAAGAATTATGTGATGTATATAGAGAACTTCCCTGACAGTTATTTTGACCTTATATTGATTGATGGTCGAGCCCGGCCTTCTTGTTTCAAGCATGCTGTTAAAAAAGTAAAGCATGGTGGTTTCATAATATTAGATGATGCCCAAAGAGGCCACTATTCGCACATCAACAATTTCACCGATGATACATGGAGGTGCTACAGTTTTTACGGACTTGGTGCCGGAGTTCAACAATACAAGCAAACCTGTTTTTGGAAAAAGGAAACTTAGATGCCGAAATTAATTTTTGGCTTTCCAGTGCATGAGCAATTTCGAGCAGTTCTGGACTTTTACCGTAGCATTAGAAAGTTTAATAACAATCCACTCGTGTTGTTTTCGAGCAATAATAATTTTGGCAAATCCGTGGAAAATCTAAGAAAGATAAGGAGGGAAAGAGAATATAAACTGGACGACATCCATAACTTCTTGTTTGATATTTTTGGGGAAATAAAAGATATGGATTTTGATTATTTCATAAAACTGGATTTAGACTGCCTGTTCGCAAATTACGGTTTTGAAAAGATGTTTGATCGGGAATTTGATTTTAACGGGTGGCTTCCAAGCGGAACATGGGCACATTATTATCCTTTCAAAAACAACATGTTTTATTATGACAGCTTATTGAAAGATTTGGATTTGTGCCGAAAGGACAGCCAAATTGTAGCTACTTTTTTTGCATTTATTGTTTTTTTAAGAAGGGCCGTCGCGTTTATTGCGGAAAATACAAAAAAGATTCAAAAAAGCTTGGCATATAATGAGTTAATGCAAGAGAGATTTTGTTTATGCGAACCTTTAATTGGTAATTTATTAAAGGACGCGGGTTTTAAGTTTGTTACAGATACATCCCCGGTGCGGAATGTCAGATACAGGCCTTACTGGAGTATAGATGAGATTGCGCGGGGAAAGGCCTCTGAATTAGGAGTATTGTACCAACCCAGTAAGAAGAGATAAAAATGATGTATTCCCTAAGGCAATAATAGTAAAAACCGAAATACATAAAGACTTCTTTAATAATCTCTTGAAGAAAATATGGCTAAGACGGTGGAACCTTGTCTCCAGTCAATAGATGTCGAAGTCGAAGAAGCGTTACGGGTGAATGGACGGTTAATACTCCTCAATAATGGCTCAAACAATCCGATTGGTGATGTGATGGGTTCTTTTGCGAAAAAAGCACCATTCAGTAGTTATTGTTAATAAGGTGAGGATGGCGTTGGGTATGCTAAAATGCAACCTTTGAGAGAATAAGGAATGAAGTGATTGTGTTTACAGATGGTGATTGGTATCTTTCAAAAAATTATTAGACTAAAGATAGTGAAATCTTTAAGACAGGAAAGTTTAATTATTGTGGAGGACAGTTTTTGATTTATGATGACAAGGGGGCAGAATGGCAACATATGCAAAAAGGCCGTATAGATATGAATATTCCTCATTTGCCCAATGTACAAATCTGCATACTGATTCCATGATTTCTTAGGTAATAAAATTTAGTAGCGTATACAAAATTGAGTACTATAACAAACCAATGTCAAAGAGCAGCATTTAATTTTGTATACGCTGACTAAAAATTTGAAAAGACATATGTTACTGTTACGCATTATTCAGGTAAATGATGCTCGACCAGAGGTAGGATAGATTGTCAGAAAACAAAAGGATATATGATGTCGTAGTTCCTGTCTATGGGGCATTACCCTATTTGAGGCAGTGCATTAATAGCATACTTGAAAATACAAAGTACCCGTTTAACTTAGTTATAATTGATGATGGCAATAGTCCGATTATAAAGGAATATCTGAGGACAATAAAATCGGGACGGATAATTACCAATAAAGAGAATTTAGGATGGCTTAAGAGTTGCAATATCGGAATCGAAAATACTAAGAATGATGTTGTTTTACTAAATTCCGATACTCTTGTAACTGAAAGGTGGCTTGAGAAAATGGACAGGTGCGCATATAGTAGTTCTAAGATTGGGATGGTGAACCCCCTCAGCAATAATGCTCTTTTTCTTTCTATTCCTCATTCCTTTGTTTTCAATGCAATTCCGGCTGGGTTTACTCTGAGAAGCTTTGCTGCTATGGTATCAGAATTATCCGAATTTCGATATCCATCGATACCAAAAGTTCTTGGCTTTTGTCTCTTAATTAAAAGAGAACTTTTTGACTCCATTGGGCTATTTGACGAGAGGTTTGAGCTGGGCTATGGGGAAAGCAGTGATTTCTATATGAGAGCAAAGAAGAAAGGGTACGGAGTGGTTTGCTGTGATGATGCGTTTGTGTACCATTATGGGAAAAAGAGTCTTCCTGATTCGACAAATAGGGAAGTGCATCGCACGAGTACCGCTAAGAATGAAAATAACCCTTTGGCATATCTTCGTACTAAATTGTCAACAAGGATATCTGAAGTTTCACTCGAATATAAAGATAGGGTAAGTATAATTACAGCAGTTTATAATAGAGAAAAATATCTTGAAGAGGCAATCAAGAGTGTGCTGGGCCAGAGTTACTTAAATTTCGAATTGATTATTGTTGACGATGGCTCAACTGATAACTCTCTAAATATAGCCAGGGAATTTGCTAAGAAGGATAAGAGGGTTACAGTAATCGCGTTAAAAGAGCATCGGGGTTTTGCTGGAGCAAGAAATGAGGGATTAAAAAGAGCTAGGGGAGAGTTTATTACTTGTATGGATTCTGATGACGTAATGCTGCCTGATGCTATAAAGACAAGAGTGGAATTTTTAAATTCTCATCCTGAAATTGATCTTGTATTCAGCAAAATTCATAAACTTATAGATAGGGAAGGGAATCCAATAGAAAACGACTTTTTTGAAGAGGTACAACAGTTTCATAGGAGAGAGGAAGATAGTAAATTTTATGAGAAAGTAAGGAAACTAAAACTTTGGGTGCTGGGTATGGATGTAACAAGTATGTTTCGGAGAAACCTTGTGTTTCAAACAGGTTATTATGAGGAGAGTTTATTGGTGGGTGCCGATAAAGATTTCTTTTTCAGGGCTTTTAGAAGGTCGAATCCAGCCTGCGTCTCGGAGCCAATCATCCTCTACAGGCTACACGACTCAAACTTGTCAGGAATGGTGGATAAAGAGACTGGTGAGTGGGTGGGGAGGCCGGAGAATATAGTCCAGATCCGTTATCGTGAAGAACTTTTGAGGGATTACAGAAGAGAAATAGAGAAGCCCAAGAAGGTATGTAGAGGGATTAAATTACTGAATGTTAAAGAGGGAAAGAGGTCGATGAAAAATATTAAGAAAGGCAATTTTAGTGAAAGCTCAATCGGAAAATCTGGTTCAGGTGGTAATCGCATGTTAGAAGAACCTTCCCAGGTTGAACTTCTCCTGGGGCAAATAGGACATATGGCTGAGGTTATTGATGAGCTTCGCTCAAAGATAAGGAATCAGGATGTAGCTATCATCGCAAAGGACCAACATATTTATAATCTGAATAGGGCTATCGCTGCTAAAGACCATTATATCGCGGACCTTACAAGCGAAATTATCAAGATCAAGAAATATTCTGTATTTTACAATCTACTGTTGAGACTCCAGAAAGAACTACTGACGTGGTTCGGTAAAAGCAGGAAATAATGGGTTTGGAACAGAAGGAAGGTACTGGACAGGTGTAGGGGCGACACTCCGTGGCCACCTGGTAGGGACGGCACAGAGTCCGTCCCCTACAGGACTAGAAAATGGTCGCTGTCCCCATTTAAAATGGAAAGATGAAGATAGTTTATGTTGTTCATGAATTCCCACCCGATTTTATAGGCGGGACAGGAGTCGCTGTTCTTGAAGTGGCAAAAGATATTCTCGCAAGAGGACATAATGTATGGGTATTGGCTCCCCAACCGTGGTTAGACGATGACCTTCCCTCAATCGGTTTCTTTGATGAAAAAGTTGATGGGCTTTCGGTCAGAAGGTTGCTCTTTAATCCCGAGTTGGCTTCCAATCCTGTCCTTTATGAATACTATAATCCCGTCCTATGTGTATATGCTAAAGATTTTCTAAGAGAGATTTCCCCTGACATTATTCATATCTACCATCTTCTTCGCCTTTCCTCTTCCGTAATCGACGCAGCAAAGGAGTTGGGAATTCCTATCATCCTAACATTGACAGATTTCTGGTTCTTTTGCCCAAAATGGATTCGCTTGAAACCAGATGGCAGTCTATGTAAAGAAGATTTTTGCTGGGAAGAGTGCATCTATTGTTTAAAAGAACAGAATAATGTGTATGATAGAATTACTAAGGTATTTAGCGAAAGAATGATGAAATCCTATGTTGAACAAGCGATGTCAAATAGTAAATTCAAATTCAGTTTAATCAATAACAGGCAAATTTCTTCTTTACTTATTTCGGCAATAGGTAGATTGCCATTTCTAAAGAGCCAGTTAGAAAAGGTTGACCAGATTATTTGTCGTTCGTCATTTTTGAGTAGAGTATTTCTTAAGAAAGGGTACTTCCGTAATGGGTTCACGATTGTATCTCCTGGAACAAATTGTTCTTCCAAGTTACCCTTAGGAAGACGTCAGATTTCTAGTATTACTTTCGGCTACTTTGGAGGAGCAAGAGAACATAAAGGTGCACATATTTTGCTGGAAGCGTTCAGGCAGATAGAAGCGACTAATGTAAATCTGAAACTATATGGGAATTTTCCAAATACAGAATATGCAAGAAATCTTCGTCAAATAGCCAAAGGGGATGAAAGAATTGATTTTATGGGTAACTACGAGCGGACAGAGCTAACAGAAGTATTAGCCGGTATTGATATACTGGTTATGCCGTCTATTTGGTACGAAACCTATGGCTTGTCAATCTTAGAAGCATTTGCCAATAAAGTTCCGGTAATTGCCACAGATATCGGAGGCATCCCGGAGATAGTTAATGATAGACATAATGGGCTACTTTTTAAGAGGGGCGACGTATTAGATCTAAGAGAGAAAATGGAAAGCGTTATGAATGAGCCGGGGCTGATCCGAAAATTTAAAGAGAATATTCCCCGGGTTAGGTGTGTAAACAAAGAAAGTGATGAGTTATTGAACATTTATGAGAAATTGGTGGGAACCCAGTAGGGGTGACACTCCGTGGTCGCCCACGTAGGGGTGGCACGCAGGTTTACCCCGATGTATCGGGGTGGCCACGCCGATAGGGACGGCACAGAGTCCGACCCCTACAGGAAACAAGGCTTGCGCTTTGCTGCTACTCGCTAAAATGAAAAAAATTGTACAAGTAGTGCATCAGTTTTTGCCTCACTATCCTCACGGAACGGAGAATTATACCTACCATCTTTCTAAAGGATTAGAGAAAACAAATAAGGTTTACATCTTTTGCCGAGAACCAGAGGATTTTTTTGGTAAAGAGATTTCTAAAGATGAATTATTCGATGGGTTGCCAGTGAGGAGACTATATTATAATCCTCCTCCATCCCTCGAGGCGACTTACCGAAATTATTTTGTGGATAGAGAATTTGAACATTTTCTTGATGTAGTTAATCCAGATATCGTCCATTTTCAGCATCTCGTGCAATTATCCGCTTCAATGATTGAGGTGGCTAAGCGAAGAGCCATCCCTACGATTTTGACCTTGCATGATTTCTGGTTTCTCTGCCCGCAAGTCCAGTTATTGACCAATGACAATCAAATCTGTTATGGCCCAGAATTAAAGGTTAAATGTGCAAACTGCGAGAAGATTTTTCCTAATGCGAGAAGGTTGCAAGGCTCAGAAAGTTTCCATGACAGGAAAGTCAAATTTTTGAAATGCCCTCCTGCACCGTTGAAAACGGTGAAGAAATTACTGCCCTGGAAAATCAAAGCGGCTTTTAAAGAGAAATTTCTCAAACCCCAGGCTACTATATCTTGTCTTACTCCCGATATGAGGGCAGATATGATAGCAAAAAGGTGGACTTTTTTGAGAGATATGCTCCAGAAGGTAGACGTAATTCTTGCACCTTCCAGATTTTTGATGGAGAAATTTGTTGATTATGGAATAGATAGGAATAAAATTTTTCATTTAGGCTATGGGATTGAAGATAGACCCTTCAATAATTTCAGTAAAGAACCTTCAAATAAATTTCGCTTTGGATTTGTTGGCAATGTTTCAGAACACAAAGGGATAAGGGTTCTTATAAGGGCATTTAATAAAATTAAAACGAACAGGGTGGCTTTGTTGACATTCGGGCCCTATAATCAATCTTACTTCAGTAAATTGGAGAAGGATTTAAAGATGGATTCGAGAATTATTTTTCATGGTCCTTTTGATAACAGGGAGATTTCTTCGGTCTTTTCTAAGATTGATGTATTGGTTTATCCTTCAATCTGGTATGAGAACCAGCCAATTGCTATCCTGGAGGCGCTCCTTGCTAAAATACCGGTTATCACTTCTAATCTCGGAGGCATGGCTGAACTTATCCAGGACGGAGTTACGGGTCTTCTATTTGAAGTAGGAAATTCAGATGACCTCTGTCAGAAGATGATGAGCCTAATTGATGACTCCCAATTGCTGAGAAAATTGTCACAGAGTCCGAGGCGAGTTAAAACCATAGAGAAGAACGCCGAAGAGCTGAACGAAATTTACGATTCTCTTCTAAAAAGGGGTCAGAGTCATTTTTGTTGATTGTCTAAAAGATGCCAAAGAGAAAAGTAGAATCAAAGATAGACGCTTTTTATGAAGAATTATGGTTAATGACCGCCGTAATACAGGGTGATGGGATTATAATAAGAAAAAATTTATTGGTGAGATTTCAGAACTTGTGGGTAAGGAGGTCGTTTTGAGACCAAAGGGAAGAGCAAAAAATGACTCTGACCCCTTTTTGTGGGTAGACCCCTTTTTGTGGGTAGAATATGAAGATATTGATTGTAAGCCATAATTATTTTCCAGCTATTGGTGGGGCTGAGAAGAAAATAAAGGAAATCTCAGAAAGGATTGCGAAATTGGGGGAAGAAGTTACTGTCTTTTGCTCTAATGCGGACACCATCGCAGCATATACTCATCCGGAAATTCCCCCGTTGCTTCCCAATAGTGAGCGGATAAATGGTGTGAGGGTAAGAAGGTTTCCTGTTTACCAGGGGATGCGGCCATTACTAAATAGAATGCATAGCCTCTTCTGGAAGTATAGGTTACCATTTAATGATATTGTAAGGACTATATGGAATGGACCGGTCATATTCAATATGTTACCACACATTCTTAAAGAAAAGACCGATATTATTATCGCCACACCGTTCCCATTCTTAAATATGTACTATGCGTACACAGCAAAAAAAATTAGAAAGATATCAATGGTAGCTATTCCTTGCCTGCACACAGAGGATGTTTGGGCTTTTGATAGAAAGATAATGTATAAGATTTTGTCAGACACGGAGATGATTATGGCAAATACAAATTATGAAAGAGAATACCTGATAGCTCGTGGAATAGAAAAAGATCGTATTTCTGTATTAGGAGATGGTGTTAACCCACAGGATTTTGGTAGCTCGAATCCACAAGAATTCAGGAAAAGATACGATATTGGTAATGCTCCTGTAGTTCTTTTTGTTGGAAGAAAGGAGGAATCGAAAGGGATTGATACGCTGATTGATTCTATGAGCATAGTCTGGAGAAAAATTCCGCAGGCGATACTTATAGTAGCAGGGGCAAGGACATTCTATTCCAAGGAGATAGAAAAGAAGGTCTCCGCACTAGATGCGAGAAAAAGGAAAAACGTTATCTTGATAGATAATTTCCAAGATAGTGAGAAACCAAACCTTTTTGCCAGCTGCGATATCTTCGCAATGCCATCAAAAGGGGAATCTTTTGGGATAACCTATCTGGAAGCGTGGGCATCGGGCAAGCCAGTGATCGGATGCCGAATAGGTGCAGTGGCTTCTCTTATTGAACAGGGGAAGGATGGTTTATTGGTGGAATATGGCAACCAGGAAGAATTAGCGAGGGCCATACTGGAACTTATGACATATGAATACTTGAGAAGAAAGCTTGGTGAAAATGGCAAAAAGAAGGCTTTTGGCAGATATACCTGGGATATTATTGCAGAGCGTTTTAGGGAGAATCTCAATCTGGTCATGTGTAAGGATAATAGGAGTAGCAGACTTCACCTGAAAAATGCGTGAAGTTGCTATGTTTTTAATGTGTTTGCGACGAGACGATATTTTCAAGTCTGGACAAATTTTTCAAATTTTCATATTTTCGATCTTTTCCATAAGTTGATA
>Ga0315312_1000666_pt1 | contig 35129 bp, 36 predicted proteins | sample TDP7_MG_FD_203629 | JGI IMG/M metagenome (GOLD analysis project Ga0315312, IMG submission 203629) | Freshwater sediment microbial communities from Lake Towuti, South Sulawesi, Indonesia - TDP7 | ecosystem: Environmental > Aquatic > Freshwater > Lake > Sediment | place: Indonesia: South Sulawesi... | reverse complement strand
AAGTTCTTCTCGTTAAGGTAACGTATGGCCATCAAGGATGGATCCTGCCCGGAGGATACGTTAGGCCGACAGAAACAATCGGAGATGCTGTCAGGCGCGAGGTTCTAGAAGAGACAGGACTCATTGTCGAACCACTAGAACTGGTATCCGTGCGCAGTCGGATTACAGAGGGCAGAAACGATCTTTATGCAATGTTCTTGGTGAAAGTTGTTGGCGGAGAACTGAGGCCAGATGGGAAAGAGACTGTTGAGGCAAGATATTTCACGTTAGCTGAGATGGAGGACCGAAAGGATGTGCCAAGACTCAACACGTGTATAGTACGCCGCGTCCTTGAGGCGAAGAGACCTCGTTTCGTTCTATCAAGCTACAAGCCTGTGTCGAGCGAACAGTACGAACTCTGGCTCTAGCGATGAAGGATCGCCGGCTTGAGTGAGCTTGACACTGCTGCAAAGGAGTGTGAAAGAGCTTACGCTGTTCACATTGGAGAGTGGAAAAGGAGAGAGCCAACAGTGTTAGATGGTGGGGCGAGTTAGGAAGATATTAACGTTTAAATTAACAGCGGCTGGAAGTCTTCGCACCTGAGGATCAACAGTACTAGCGCGCCTCCCGCTTGGCGACACTGCGCATCGCATCTTTCAGGTCAACGAGTGTTCTGTACTTACTCACAGGGATGCATTCCTTGGTTGGCGGAGGTTCGGTTAGGATTTGAACATTGGTGACTTCAGCGATCTTGATCACTCCGTGAGGTCTTCCTCTCACCACAACGAGAGGCACGGCTCTCTCGAAGACGGAAAGAAGCGTCATATCTCCCTCTCTGAAGGGCATATCCATGAAACGTCTCTTCACAAAGCTAACAAAGTCTTCGTCAATCTCTAGGCGAATGTCTGTTGGCGCGAAGACGATGTTCTGAGCATCTTTCACATCACCAGCTTTGATGGTAACATATTCATCGAGGGCAACGCCAGCGTTTCTTCGGACGATGCCGTCCATTCGGATAACGTCTTGGCCTTGATCCTCAACATATGCTGGCCACGCGACAGCCACCGTTACCTTCTTTCCATGCATTTCGATGAAGTCGCCCGCTGAGATTCCCAGAGCCTGCATAGTCTTGTGGTCTATTCTAACCTTGCCATGGCCGACATCGCGTTGCCGAGCTTCAACAACTCGCAGGTGCACTTCCCTATTCATCTTTATGATCCTCCTGATTCCTGTATCAACGTAGTCTCTCTTCAGATATATCGAGGTTCGATGTTGACAGCCATACGGGCTGCGGGGAAGTCAATGCTATCCTTAGTCTTTCCAGTAGCGTCATGTTCATTGAATTCCCTCAATGTTCAGGAACAGTTCCGACAAGGTCGAGGACTTTGCCTTTCATTGATGCTGGAAGTTCGTCTACGTGCGTTCTTACTGCCTTCGAAAAGGCAAAAACAGCTTCGTCATTCTCGGAGATCCTGAGAATCAGCCTATTTCTGGCATCTCTACTGAAACTCGTGAAGTGGCTTCCTATGACATGAGCAGCTACCCATGCGGCCTTGCCATTATCCAAGAAATGTAGTAGTAGTCTATTTCTTTCGTCGTCCGAGAACTCATCAAAATGAGACGATATTGTTGTTGCCACAATCATGGCAGCTAGATCGTTCCCTGATACACTAAGCATTAGCTCAATCCTCAAATCCTCAGGAAGCACATTGAAATTGCTCATTACGGCCAACGCAACATCCGCGGCCGTCTCGGCATCTCCAGACAGCTTGTGTATCAACCGTTGTAGATTCTCAGGGAGTCTATCATAGTTCCTTAGTATAGCTTCAGCAACAACCCAAGCAGTCTTGTCATCCTTGGAGAATCTGAATACCAACTCTCGCAAATGCTTGGGAATTGTCTTGAAATGGGTGACAGAAATCTCAGCGACATATCTGGCGACGTAATCAATCTTTGCGAGCTTCTGAAGTAGCCTATTCCTAATGCTTATGGGAACATTATCGTAATGAGCGCATAGTATTCTGGCAACAGATCCAATAGTGGCATCATCGTTAGACAGCTTAAACAGCATTTCATCTCTCACATCCTCACGAATGCAAACAAAATACTTCTCTATTGCATCGGCCATATCTTGCGGAATCTGAACCCATTTAAGCGCCCTCAACAACAGCTCGGTTCGGGTATTCTCGGGCAGTCTATCGAAGTACATTTCAAGAGTGCGAGAGAGTTGGTTCCGATACTGTGGGTATTCCTCGCAAACTAGCAACAATACCTTTGTGAAGATCTTTTCGTTTACTCGAGTGAAGTATCCGTCTTCAATAAGTACGTGATCCAAGGCGGAGTAGTATGAGGAATGAGAGAATTCGAGATATCTTGGGTTGTCGCGTGTATCGGGTGCTGTCGGTGACAAACCAGCTTGCAACATCCTTGCAATGAAAGAAGGCGACATCATGTCCACTGAGGCTACTGTAACCTTATCGTTCTGGAACCACGCCAGCATTCTATCGAATTGCCACGCCTCAGCTAGCTTGGCGCTAGCAATCGACTTTTCATACAATTCTTCCGCGTCTCCGACTTCCACCATTCGCAATGCAAAGAGAATAGACAAAAAATACAACTTGTCGTCGCTCATACTCATGATTTCCTGTGCGAAGGATTTTGATGTGTCTCTCGATTTGATTTCCATGATTTCTAGAAGAGAATGGATTGTGTCGTTCTCGGTGGTCGATATCACGAATTCCCTTATGGCCAGTGGGGTTGGCAGCCTGTACTCAAGTCTCCTTGCTATGAGCTGCTTTAGTTCATTATTGCGAAACCATTTGCAGCCTTGGATCTCGGCCAAGTTGAAAAGTATCTCTAGTCTTCTATCTGAATCATATGATGGTCTTTTTATGCTCAATTGCTTCTCGAACTTGCTAAGCTCATTAGCCGGAATCATCTCTTTCTTGAACTGTTTGAAGACTTCTTCTCTCGATGTTATTATGACATAGACATTCTCCTGTTGCCTGACACTCTGCACGATAGTCCCAATTTCCCTCTCTAATGTTTCTCTTCGCTCGTATTCAAGTTTCCCGAAGGGATCCTCAAAATAGATGACCTTTCCGGGTTTCAAGATGCTCGTAATGTTCTCTAGTCTTCTTCTGACTTCGATCCTTTCCTGGGGCTCGCCACCTTTGAACCAAATCGGCTCATAGCCCTCTCTGTAGAACTCCCAGAGAAACCTAACTGCAGTGTACGTCTTTCCATACTCCTGGGTTCCCGTTATGAATAGGAATCTGTTTTCTCTGAGCGCACGTGACATGTCTTCATATTCTAGAGGTTTCACATACGCAGAATCGATTCGGCTGTACCACTTGTTGCCGGTGGCTCCGATCTTGTTCAAGAATGAGAACATCTTACATCTTTGTCTGATAGCATCTAAGTCAAGGACATAGAACCTCTTCGTGACATGCGGTACCAGGCCGCAATACTTTCTGTCTGGGGGTTCCAAGTGCAAAACAAAGTCCTCTGTAGCTACAACGAAGGTTGTCCTCAACTTTTCATTGAATTCTCTCTTGCAGTATTCTCGGTAAGGATTGATAATGTCGTTCTTCAGAAACTGAATAATCTCTGCCCGGTTTATGGGTTCGATGGGAAGGCTTGTGTCTAATACGCAAGTTCCTATGGCAATCTCGAGAGGAATAGTCTCATAATCCTCGTGATGTATGCCGATTCTTGAAAGTTCACAGACAGTCAGAAATGTACTTTCGAGATCGTTGAGTATTATCACGTAACTGTCTGAGCCTTCGATCTGGCTAATTCCTCTTGAGACTCCTGTCCTCTTGCCTATGTCGTCTATTGCAATTCTCAGTGGACGAGATAGGAAGTTCTCCCTGATCACGTCCTCTTTGATTCCTGTCTTCTGTGCGATTTCGACGGCCAGATCTTGGAACCCAAGAATATCAACGTAGATTAGGTATCTCTTCGCTTCGGTCATGCGTCATATCAGATCCTGACCACGGCCGTCGAGTCATATCCTGCACCTCGAATTCTCATTAACCTATTGCTACTTAGATCCCAGATCTTGTCATAGCGAGATAGGCATGCAGATGATACTGACGGGTGTTCTGACGTAGGGATTCTACGAACTTGTGGTAGTTCCATATTCCAGCCTTGCACAGATCCATGAAGGCGTAGTAATCGGCGAATCCCTCTGCAAACCAAGCAACTGAGTCTTCATCTTCAGGAATCGTGACCGTTCTGTTCCATTGGTGATAAAGTTCGTGGGCGATTGTGCTCCAATCATGTTCGCTCCGATAAGCTGCTCCTGACAAGAGCTGTCCTGGAACCATGAGCGTAGCGTTCTCCTATCCTGTATCTACCTATCTGAGGTTCAGTAACGACACAAATGAGCTTCAAGGATCTGTTATGTTGTTTACTGATGATCTTGCCTAGTACGTTGAGCTGCATCGCTCTCTGCGCAGTGAAGGCCTCGACAGGTAGAGCAAGGCTAAGTCCTCTGCACTTCGACGCATAGTCAAGTATCTGTTTGACAGCTCGTTCAAAACTGAACTTGCTACCTTTTGTTTCCACGATCTCACCGTTGAAGATGAAATCCGGTCCAGCGCCTCTCGTAGGTTTTGTCTTGGTCTTCCGGTAGATTTCCAAATACTTCTGCATAACTGATCTCACTGTCTTTTCGTCCATTCCTCGCTTCGGCTTCTCAGAGGCTTTCACTTCTCTCACTCATCAGCCCCCCTCGATTCAGATTGGCCCGACGAGTCTAACCTTCAACGTGGGTACAGCAGCTCAGCAAAGGCGTTGCAGATGTCAGCCATCTCTCTGAGTATTCTGGCACATGTCTCGCGGTCATAACTATCTCCCACACCAGCGGAAAGCTGACCTATACCATATTTCATGGCATTCCCGATCGCGTGGTCTTCGTTGTAGCCTTGCTTCATCCAGTACCACTTGGTCTTGATTGCACCGGGAACCACACTAATGATATAGTTGAGGACGCATTCTTCGATCGACTTGACTTTAACCATTTTTCATTCTAGACTCATACGCGGATCGAATTGATATAAACGTCGTGACAGGGGACCTACTCCCCTCTAGCGCGGCCAACAGAGACAGAAGAGACATATCTCTCCATATCGTTAGATGAGGTTGTGAGGGGTTTGCCTAGCATCCGCGTCTTCATTAGTTCTGATATTGATGAATTCCTAGAGGAGCGCAAGCTCATCGCAGGTACAGTTGGGAAGCTAGGCCTGGAGCCGGTTATGTTCGAAAGGTTTGGCGCCAGAACTGAGGATCGAGAGACAGCTTTCTTGCAGGAGCTTGATACTTGTCCGATATATGTGGGGATTTTCGGAACCGAGTATTCCTTAGGAACACGCAAAGAGATTGAAAAGGCTCTTCATGATGGCAAGGATGTCTTAGTCTTCGTCAGAGAAAGTCAGACTAGGAATCAGGATTTGAGCAAGTTGCTGAAGGAACTTGAAACTAGGGTGGTCTACCAGAAGTTCAGTACTAAGGAAGATCTTGCCTCTACTGTTCAGGAGAGTCTTCTGCAGCTTCTTGCAAGAAGATATACACCGCCCAAGAAGACGGCCAGGGTGTATGAAGCAGTTGACCTTGAAAAACTCGATTCTCAGTTTGAACAGAATGAGAAGCCATATCGTCGCATGGCTGTCTACCCTGTAGAAGTAATTAGCTCGCCGATTGTTATCTCAAAGGAACTTGAGTCTTGGGTTTCCTCAAATCGGCCACCATGTCTTTGGTATTGTGAGTCATTCGTACGTCCTAATGCATATGGATTTGTAAGTTCTTCTGGGGATGCACGAGTATACGGCGAAGTGTCTGACCAGAGACTCGTTTACTACGGAGAGACTGTGGATGGCCGATGGGGTCTCCATATTGGGAGAAATATTGTGGTCACTGGCCAAGTGTTGAAGTTCGCCGTGAAATTCTATCAAAGAATTGGCTACAATGGGGTCCTGAAGATCAGCTTCAAGGTTGGAAAAGCCAAGGGAATTCAGCTAACAAGCGATGGGCCTCCTTCCCGATTTGAAATGTACTTGCTCAAGGACAACGAGTTTGCGTTGGTTGAACAGCAAACCAGCACTGATGAACTAACCAAAGACGTGAACAGAGTGACCGCAAGCCTGACATGCTGCCTCTGGCGTTGGTTTGGACTGTCTATTGAAGAGCAGAGAATTCTAGAGGTTCACATGCGTAGGCTAGAGCAACATTGGGTCAATATCTAAGTCTGGCTTCGAGATTGATGGTAGCATTTTGAAACGGAACACACGTGAAGCCTCGTAGGAATCGATCACATCAATAATGTCCGTTAGAGACTTACCTTTGAAGGACATGGTTTGCACCGCATGGTTCTCTTTCCTTATGAGCCACAATTAACGCGCGCTTCCTTGAAGTCGTATTCTCCGCGCATCTCGTCTGGAATAGTATCAACATCGGCCTTTCCAAATGGTGGGGCGAGTGGGATATTGCCCCTTGATAACATCGGGGTTAAAAGGACGAGCGCAGCAAAGCTCTGTCGCATCAATTTCGCATTTTGGCAACTTGCAACAATGCTCGTTTTGACTTTAAATACTTAGTCAAGTAGTCTTGGTAGCGAAGTTATTATGTCTGAAGCCGCTGAGAAGGTAATCAAGAAATCAATTGCAAAAGTGCTAAATGATAGGGGTGAGTTGGACCTTAGGGCAATCAGTGGCTATGTTAGAGATGATACTGGTCATGGGGCCAGTAGGATCAAAACCTGTCTCAGCGAGATGGTTGGAGCTCGAGAAGTTGTCAAGAAACCGAGGAAGCTACCAAAGAAAATCAAGACCACTTACGTTCTCACAGACAAGGGAAGAGAGTGGATCTAAGCACAAGAACTGGTAAGGGGTGAGTAGCGACGAACGGTATGACCTTGCTCGGTTTGCCTCTTCTAGTATTTAGCCTAGGGATGGTGGTCACGGCACATGAAGCACGTATTGCTCTTCTTACTAACGTCTTCGCATTTTTCGCAGCAGTTGCTGCTCTAATGGTCTTGGATGACTTGGCGTTCAACGAGTGGCTGTTGAGAAAGCTGCTTGATATCTCGGATGACGATTTGAAGAGAGAGCTTGAGTGCCAAGGCTGATATCTTGTTTTCATATGTAATGATCTTTGTCCGCTGGATTCCGTCCTTCATTCAGTTTTGGATCTCTATTACGGGGCTTCAGATATTCGCCATGAAAAGGGCAATAGAAGCCGACTCTCGGAGCCGCAGCCCCAATTGCCCTTGCGTTTCCAAGGCTTCTCCTCGTTGGCGTTGCGCTAAAGTGTTCTCCGAGACTGTTAAGGTATTGTCCGCAGTCTCAGGAATGGAAGGCACACTTGTAATCTGTGCTATACTGTCATCATATGCCTCCTACAGATATACTCTAATTCTGACAGGAATCTCGCTGGCAGGCGCCTATGCGTGGTATCTATTTCGCTATCTTGAGGATCCGAGACGCATTGCACTCTTTACGAAAGTTTCCAAACATAAGATTGTTAGAAAGTTTTCTGGTAAGATATCCAGAAATGATCTCACTGCTTTGATCGTGCTACTTAGCGGCCTAGTGGCCTCCGTACTGGCCGAGATTCTGGGTGCACCTTAACCCGAAGTATCCTCTACGGCAGAGCTAAGCGTATCATTGGCCTCGTGGAAGTGCCTCTGTGGGTGTTAGAGTCTATGAAGCTGAGCTCAGAATCGAGGGGCTGTTCGAGACCGCGGATGATGAATATCGATTCAGCAATCCTTGCAGTCGTGAAGTCCTCGGTGCAGTCATAAGGTTCATAGTTGGTGGAGTTCAGGTAGGCAATGATATCCTAAGATTCTCTCCGGTTTCTATCCTTCTTGGGCTTGAAAGCGTTTATGCGAGTATCAAGCAAGTCTGGGTCTGGCTGCCCGGAGAACATCCTCAAAGATTGCGTTATAAGAAACTAGAGGAGTTCTTCGGAAGTGGTTGAAGCCTACGAGAGATCGCTCGAATGCGCTGGGAAGGCCATACAAGGAGTTCTCTTGATCGAAGGTGTCTCCTTCGGATAGAAGATCTTTGGCACCCAATGTCGTGGAGTGCCGTGAAGAGAAAGCATTCACTGAAATCATTACTGGACTTCTTTGAGTCACGATCGGCCCTTTGTGCATTCGAAATAGCCATTGAATGCTTGTGGAGATTCCGGGACACACCCATTGTCAGATATCTTCAGCTTCTGCGGTCTGAGACCGGGTGGATAGTGGCACGTTGTGTGGAAGAGTTCACCATAATGAATATGAACACGTCTGCGGCATGAGTAAGTAGACGAGGGGAAATTGGACGGATAACTCTGTATGAGTGGAGTTTTCGTAGACAGGAGTGTAAAGATGCGGAAAAGACGCTGGAGATCGACTTCCTCAACTTACTATCGTAGTTTTGGTAGGAGCTACGACAGGGATGTCGTAGGGTTCTACACGGACTCTAGCGGCAGGGTTCGGCCGATAACAAGAAAAGGTTCGGGAAAACGGGACCCGTATCTAAGGCTAATTCTTCAGAGACCTCCGCCTTCGTCAATCAAGACTGCGATTACAGTCGGTCGCCCGATGCTTGAATACGCTCTTTCCGCATTGAGCAGTAGCGTGCCGTTCGTCGGCCAAATAAGCACCACAATTCAGGTGGCCAAGCTCATCTGCGACTACTGCGACACAATCAAGGAAGCGTCTAATGCCTACGAGAGAGATGGGTGGGCAGGAGTGACGAAAGTTGCGGGCAGAGAAGTTGCCGCAACCTATCTGTCTTCAGCGCAGGCCAGGATGATTTGGAGCATCATACAACCTAAGATTCCGACAGAGTACTCTAAAACGGCAGGCCGCATCGTGGAGCTCGCTGCAGACAAGCTAACACAAAGTGAGATAGATTACGTTGACCGATGGCTCTCGCAACATCGATAGACTTGTAGGTTTCGCTGAAAGACACGGGGAGGAGGGGCTCCGTGTTCTCCTTCTCTTCAGACTCATCAAACTCAAGATTAGAGTCAAGATTATGCGAGAAAATCCTGATTTGCCTCTGCGATACAGCGAGGAACAGCTCAATGAGTTCTGTTTGGAGAAGGCTCAACAACTAGCCCAACTAGGGAAGGGAGAGGTAAAGGAGGACGAAATCAACTCTCTCCTTAAGAGCCTAGCAAAGAAGACACAGACGAACCACAAAGGGGAGCGTAGCAGGCCTCAATCGCTGAGCTGATTGCACAGTTAGAACCACTGAGCATACTGTCTTTTCTACAACAGTCCTGTTGCAGTAGTTGACACTTGTTTTCGAAGTCTAATTACCCGACCTCTAGGTGAGACGCTTCTCATGTCTCAGAGACATCAGATCGTGCTGATATCTTACTACCTTCCATTGGTTGTCCGTCATCGGCCTGAACGTCTTGTTGCAGACTGGACACTTACGGGGTTTCTTGGGGATTGGCATGACAAACCAAGATAAACTTCTTCATCCCAGCTTATCTCCGTTTCTCTATGGAGAGATAGAGATGCAGAGACCCGATTTGGACAGAATGTGGGAAATAGAGATAGTGCAGCAATCGCAATAGATGCTGCTGCAATCGCCCGTCGGGAGGCTAACCTGCGATAACGCACGAGTTAGAGAGAATTAGCTGTAGAGCAGCCAGCGCTTCATCTGAGAAGTTGGAACCCCATTCTGGAGCATCGTTGAAATCTTCTCGCCCAAGTATGGAGTGTCCGCTATGTAGAACATGTTTCCATACCAGTACATGTCGATGCTGGTTTCCTTCCAATAGTGAAGGTATCTCTGCTGAATGACAGGTGGCCTGAAGACATAGAAGGTATAATTGACAGCCATGTATGCCATGCTCGCTTGTTTGTAGTAGGCTCGCCAAGACCGGTTCGACGGATCGAAGTATGTGATATACATATGACTATTGTTCATTCTATAGTCCGCTGTTCCTTCTGCAGGTTTCCTCATAACGAATGTGCTCGCAATACCCCAAGACTTGCAGAATGCGTCCACGAGATCAGCCTCGTCGCCGCAGACTCCGATTCCTTTACTGTTTTGCAGGTAGTATCGGAACTGCCAGTCAACATTGTGAATCCCTCTTGCTCTAATGTATCTGCCATCAATGGTAAGGTATGTGGTGTAGGTGTAGTTCCAGTGATTGCTGAAGTAGAAGTAGTGCTCGAGATTTGCAACTGTATTCCCACAGTTTGTATCTATCCATCGGTTCTTCTCCATAAGATCCCGCATCTGCCTAAGAGTCTGAAGACTCACTGTCGCCCATTCATAATCTGGCAGGCTGAGTTGTATTGGTCCCGTGAACATAGCCAAGCTAAATGTGTCAAGGTGCCAATACGGAGCAGTATTCGCAATCCATGTGAGACAGATTTTCACTTCTAGTGGATAGTCCTCAAGCAAGGGGCACCCTTTTCGGCTTTGAAGCTCACTTGTTTCCCTGAAGAAGGCGAGAAGATCGCTACTGTCGTTCTTGACCACCTGCCTGACCTGCCAATCCCCCATCGCTACCCATATTCCGTTCACCATGGCTATCGCCAAAGCCAGTGTGTCGTCTTTCTTGAACTCATTTTGGCATGCAAGCCAGTACAGAACCTGCAGTTCAGTGTTGTAGTTGGGAACTGAGTACTTGTAATCTCTTGGGTCCGGTGTTCCTCCTTCAATCATGAGTTTGAAAGCTTCTTTGACTTCTGGATTCGTGGCGTTTAGGACAAGGTAAGTGATCTTAGCCACAGCAGTTGCATTCGTCAAGTCAGGAAGCCTACGCAACTCCCAATACAACTGGCCATATGGGGCAGTTCCATTCGAAAATAGCAATGATAGATAGTAGTCAACTGGTTTGACTTCTCCGACCCTGACCCACTCTGTTAGCTTAGCAGGAACCACCGTCGTTTGAGATCCTGTAACTGTGGTTGCAACTGGAGTCACCGTGACAGTTGCCGGTGGCACAGGTTTAGGCGAGAATTGCTGCCAACCCACAGCACCCAGCAGAGCTGATGCCACGATCAGAACAGCAACGAGCTTCCACTTGCTCTGCGAAGACATGTGATAGCCCAAACACTACTCTCGGATTGGATCAGATAAGTCTAAGCTAGCTGTCTCACTGGGATATTGTCCCTTGATAACATGAGGGTTAAAACGCCGCATATGCTACTGTGATCCATTGTTGGCGATTCTGTTGACCTCTTCGAGAAACTGTGGATCATACAGCTTTCCACTTTCCTTGATGAGGTCTAGAAAGATCCTGTTTTCTACAAGCTCCTCTATCCAGTTCTTCCACTGCTCCCAGTCTTCTACTTGATCCATTTGTCTTCGCTGTAGGATACCCACACTCTTTCAAGGAGTCCTAGCAAGGACTTCTCACGTTTGTGAGCTTGGAGCGTGAGAGTGCGAGCGCTAGAGGATGTTATAAGTTGGAAAAGAGATAATCATCTCAAGAAATGAATTGGCATACACTGCACAGAAGCCATCTCGGTCGTACAATCTAGCCTACCTTATCTTCGGCTACACGGCCGCATCGATCTTTGTAAAAGGGTTCTATCACCTCTCTACCCAAGATATGCTTGTAGTAAGCATCCCGATTGGAGGCTTCATCGCTGCGCTCCTGTTCTACTCTAAGCCTGAGCTAGCGTTGATTCACCTGATCCAAAAACGACGAAAGGCTCTTCGCCTTCAGTATGTGGCATTACAGATTAATGAGAACGCAGATAGACTAGCACATCGCAAAGGCTTGCTGGATTCATCAACTATTCACGGAGAGCGAAGATACTCTCTTGGCATGGTGTTGGATTCTCCATTCTTGACAGAATCCAGAGCTTACGCTACTGGTGCATTCTACTTCTCGATTTCCATGTTCCTAGGTGTCGCAATAGTTCCTTTCTCAGATTTCCTGAAAATATCGTTGACAATGGCGGCATTCGTCGTACTAGCCAGATTCCTTCTGGAAGCAAGAGGACTGACGGACAAGATCTTGGACCTTACTATGTACTATTCATTATACCAGTTGGACACAGTCAGGAACATTGACATGCGTGCTTTGGTCAGCTCTTCTTCATTTGACTGGACCAAACTAGAAAAAGATCGATCAAGGATGAAGGAAGCATTGGTAAGAGGAGACTGGGTTGAAGCAGATACAATATGCGATAGCTGGCTTGGCATTCTATATGATGTTGATGATCTACTAGGCGAGGAACTTGGCGACGACCGGATATTGATTGACGAAAAGTGCATTGTGGTATAAGCCATCATTCCTGTAGGGATCTTGTCCCTCGATAACGCATGGGTTAAAACGCACGCTAACTGCTGGACATGCTTGAGCTTCGTCGTGGAAAATCCGAATCGAAATCAGATCATGGTTGATTAGTGGGAGTGACCAGTTGAGGAATCCCTAGTTCTTCTTCTGTGTACTAGCACTACAATCGCAATGATCAAAACAACACAAGGCACGAGTATTTGAAGAACCGGAAGTGGTTTTGTTAGCCTGAAGCTCAGAGTTGTTCTGGTTTCTCTCCAGAGATTATCACATGCCGAGATATTTACCCAATATTGCCCATCCTTTGCTGTCGACGGGCTATTCCAGAAGGCCTTGTAACTATTCCCGTCCGTTCTCTTCGCTGGCACCGTATACAGGGCATTCTTGTCCAAGTAGATCTCGACAGTAACCCAAATTATCCCGGAAGGATCGGATGCAATGAACGATACTGTGAATGTTTGTCCAGGTTCACCGGAAGAGGGCTCTACTGAAGCGTTTCGAATGTCCGGTCTCTTGTCATCAAGGCATTTGGCTTCAAAGATCTCCCGTTTACATGAGACTCTTGAATCGTTCCACGTGAAGCGATAGAAGGATTCGCCAGAGTTCCCGTGCTGTATGGCTATGTGAACTGCGTCATTCTTTCCGAACCATCCCCAAGTTGGATCAACCCACACCCATCCGGTTAGGGGAAGAAACACCTCGGCCCAGTCATGACCGATTTGTTTCCAAAGAAACGCTCCTCCATTGACGATTGATGAGTTGGACAGCCCATCAATACACCTCGCAGGGATTCCAATGGATCTGCACATGGCGACAAAGAGATAGGCGTGTTCAGTACAGTCCCCCTCAAGGTTCTGAAGTGCCCACAAAGCTCCGAAATCCTGTGCAAACGGCCCTGCGTACTTGATGTTCTTGTGAACCCACCGAAATACTGAGAGGGAAGCGTTGTACGGATCTGTTGTCGATCCGGTGATTTCTTTTGCTTTCCGTTGTATCCTAGAATCATCGCATTCAATGAATCTCTCAGATCTTGTGTATCTCTTGTAGGTTTCTGAACCCCTATCGTAGCTGATCTCGCTCCCGTTTCCTTCAAATGCTGACAGGGAAACGAAAGCATTGTACGAGAACGTGAGATTGCTTGCCCCTGCGGGGAGTCTCACCCTGTGTCTTGAGATCAAATTTCCATGATCATCGGTAAAGGAGCTGATGAGGCCTCTCGGTTGGCTCTTGCACAGGATTTGCTGATATGGAGGACTGTCCCTCCAAATGATGTAGTCTATGTCTATTGTTGCCCCGGCCTTTGAGTGGAACTCTAGTGTGTGATTGATTAGATACGAGACATTACCAATGCTGGTAAGTCCTTTCACGCCTGTATCGGGAAGCCCTTTGCTGATGGCAATGCCAATCAGAGCCGAGGCACCAATCAAGAGCAGTAGTAGTGCAGACCCGACACAGATTCTGGCTCGTCTGATGCTTCTCTCCCCCTGAAGTCTTGCGTTCGCCCCTTGTTATTTGGGGATAGCACACATCTAGATTTCCTTAGTACTATCTTTACTGAGTAGGCAAGCTGTTCCGATAGGTTCCAAGGGTTCAGCCTCTTCCTGATTGGTGAGTCTCAACATAACGATAGGTTCAATCAACTGACACTTAAGTCAGCACCTAGCCTACCATTGGCTACCGTCAAAGTTATCCTGTTTCAGGCCTTTGATCAAACACGGTAGTCTATGCGTGTCTGTCACCGCTGGATCCAAGCAAGGAAGCGGAAATCCCATGTAAGTCGAAATGCATAGTAAGAGTGAGACGAACCTGCTATTTGGGAAGGTGTCCAGCATTGTCGGAATTGCTCACCGATTGGATCCAAGCAGTCACAGCCATTGTGATGTCTATCGTGACTCTTGCCTTAGCATACTATGCCTATCGGACAATTGAAGAGGGAAGAAAGCAGCGCAAGAAGGATACAATAGAGAAGATGCTGGAGAACGTGTTTTTCCCACTATACGAGACTCTTCGGAGAGCCAGATTCGAAGAAGGCAGAAGGGGCATTCGCCAAGAGAAATTCCACCGAGGGCCAAGAGACTACGCTTTTCAAGAGAGGGAACTTGCTGGAATGCGGGAGATCATAGAAAGGTACGGACACTACCTTGACCCCGTCAGACTAATGAAATTCAATATGGACTTGGACAAATATGATCTAGTAATCCCAAGCTATGATACTCGAAAGGCTCCAAGCAGGTACTACAGATTCTGGAATGGAGACATGGATCCTTACTTCGAGTATTTCAAGAGGCGGTGTGAAGAACTCAGGGAACAGCTTCAACGGCTGACCGTTGGGTTTTGACAGGCGTAGCATAATGAATAGTGACGTAACAGAGAGGAGCTTGGAAATCCAGAAATGGCAACTAGTTGTCGCAGTAGTTGGAGTGCTTGTCACCATTCTGGGATACTCTGTGAACAACACTTTTCTCATGGCCTTTTCCTTTGTTATGGCCCTGTCACTGCTAGCCCTTCTTCCCCGGTTCTTTCGCATAGAGAGAAAAGAAGACAATTGGAAAAGACGGATTGATGCATTAGTAGATCTTGAGTTGCAATACAAGTCCTCTACTAACCCATCCTTACGAGAGACTATCGGAGGCCTCTACAAAGGGTCCCTTGAGAAATGTTTTGGATTTGCTGTTGCAGAAGGCAATACCAGGCTCATGGAGTACTTCAGCAATAAGATAAAACAGTATGAGTCCAGCTCACAGGAATAGTAGTTCCATATAGCCTCAGGCTATTGGTGTCAAGGCCAGAAGCGAATGTCGCCAGCCCCCAGCCCCAGCCATGGCCAACACCACGACCAGTATAGCAAGAAGCTTCCACGGTCTCCGAGAAGACATGTAGAATCTAGATAATGTTCGAGCCCAGATCAGATAAGCCTAGCCACTGCGATAGGGAGGCTCTGTTCTCAAATATGAGAAGTGCCCCAGTATTTTGGGAGACTCATGAGCGGAAAACCGATCAATGAAGAACTATATCGCAAGACCAGGGCTTTCGTGATATCGGCTCTTCGATTGATTGCTTCTTATCTGCAAAATGGCGAAACCATTCCTTCAAGGATGGCAGAGAGAACCAAGATGGAGAAAAGTGGAGGCTGGACTACATCTTACATCAGTCAGCCGATGTATGACATCTTTCTTGACAAGCACAGAGCTGAAATCGAAAGCCTACCGGAGTATGTCGCATGCATAGATGCTATTCGCTCGGATCTCACTCTATCCAAGCACATGGATGGTCTTGTTGGTCTTGAGAGTTGGCAGACTCGTATGACTCCCTGGGGCTACCTTAGCCACTTCTTGATCAAGCAGATTTCCGAGGCGACAGAGAAATTCAATCTTAATCCTCAGACCTTTGACAGCATGTACTTCAACCTAGAGCGATTCATATATGACGATACGGTTCCGATGCAGGCAATTGCTCCCCTGCAGAATTTTGAAAGTGATGTTCATGAGCTGGATCTAGGAAACGAGGCTAAGATTAGAAGACTCAGCACAGCGGAACTTGAGCAGCTAATGGACCAAAGTAAGTGGTCTACATTAGCCCCTAGCTTTGAGATATTCTTTCTGAAACATGCCGTTGAACTGACATACAGAGCGAAGAAGCAACTTGGTGAAGAAGGATGGGACAAGATTCGCATTCATCCGACAACGTACCAACAGATTAACGAGCAGACCCTCCGACTTGTGACAGCCTTGCGGTTGTTCAAGCGTGGTGCTGTCGGCTTCAGCATGATCAAGACCTCAAGCCCGATCGATCTGCCACTTCCCATATGGAAAGCTGCCTACAGGCTTTCACACACGCCATTCAGTGGTTCTCTCTATGAATTGAAAGAGGCCGAAGTCAGCGAATTTAGACGCTTCTGGGAAAACACTTGTAAGCTCGATCTGGAACAACCTGCTCCTATCGGAGTTGCCATCAGACGTCTCAACTATTCATACGAGAGAGACAGGCCAGAAGACAAGCTTGTTGATTACATGGTGGCTTTCGAGGCACTGTTCTTTAAGGAAGGAGAAGCGGGAGAATACCGCCACAAGCTTTCGGTGAGAGTTGCCCGTTTTCTGGAACAGGAGTACAATCAAAGAACCCAGATAGCCACGAAAATGGCTGAGTTCTACGACAAGCGAAGCGTAGTTGTTCATGGAGAACCTGTCAGACTTAGCCATGAGTTCACGGATAGTGTCGAAGACTACCTGAGAAAATCCATCGTACTCTTCTTGGAACGTCTGAAGCAGTTCAAACATAGCGAAATCCTGAATCAGCTAGATCTCGGTTCCTGAGGCGAGCGACAGAAGGCCATACAACTGTAGTGCAATTACAACAGATGACAACCAAATACCAGCAGAAGGATCTGATGATCTTGAGCAGATTGTATGCAGTGAGATTCCATACGAATCAGGAAAAGGCGGTGGCCATCGTCAAGAGGCTATACGAACACTCCTACGGAAAAAGGATTCTCCCAGAACCATCACATGTTCATTCTCGACCAGACAAGACTAAAAGAGACGAAGAGACGATGAGAATGGGGTTTCATGGTCAATACTGGGGTTGACGTAGTCAGAAATCGTGACTTTGAAGGTGCCCCCGTAGCTATCTTCGATACAAGTCCCGAAACCCTTGGCAAAATCAAGACTTGGATTGATTCAAGGCATCCCGACAACTGCATGAAACTAGTCGACCTTCTCTTGTCCAAGTCTACTGGAAGGCATGCAACCGCCACAGGGCTCCTAGTAGTCCACTGCATAGAAGAACATGACGGCGGCATTGAGTTGCTCGCAAGGATTCATGGCTCTCTTATCCCTCTTGACGAAGAGAAAGCGGGCTTCTCAGGATGCGCAAAGGCAAAACAAGCCCAACTCTGCGATGAGATACTTGAGAAATGGTCTTCCATAGCGTCACTGCCGGGTGCTAGGTATGCCGTAAACCTTGTGACACGACATGTGGATGACGCGCATTTTGAACGAATCTGGACCAGAGTCTGGAAAAAGGGGCTCGCCTCAGAAGCTCCTGAACTTGGGGGAGCAGTCCTCACGGCCTCGGCCTTCTGCCCTCCTAGGTCCCAATTTGCGATTGAGTTGGTTGAGAACTCGCTCTCATATGTTTACAAGTTGGTTTCGAATGAGCTTGTCTCTTGCCTCGTCTATTCACCTCACATGACTGCTGTTAAGGACAAAGTGTTGCGAAAGCTGCTTTCATCATACGGTCATACAGCAGCCGAATTGATAATTCTGAACAGTAAGTATGCCAAGGAGTCTCCCAGTTGTGTCGTAGATGCCACAAGACTACTGATGAAAAGGGAAGCAGGTAGTCAAACAAGTCAGATCGGTGTCGCACTTAGCCTGAATATTGATCCCGACTTTGCCATTCCAATAGTGGTCAGTTGGGTCAATGATGCCAAGTTGGGCTACAGCCTTGATCAACTCCTAGAGTGGAGAATCCATGAATCCAATCAGAAACGGTTGCTTGGTTCGATGGCCCGTGATGCCATCAAAAAAGATTCAATCTGGCATGTCACTCTCGCCCAAACTCATCACCATCTGATCACCAATATTGATGCAGTGTTGGGGTGGCTCAAAGAGACATGTGAGGATGCAGGTGCGGCCAGATACAACGCCCATCTGATTGCACTTTACTTATCGGAGCCACAAGAATCGGCCAGTCTCGACAAAGTCAGGGATCTTGTGGAATATGCAAGAAGGATTCACCGGGTTTTCGGATCTCGCAACGAAGAGCATATCAAGCGAGATTGGAATCTGACGGATCCCTCCGTGAAGAGGTATGAAGAGCTCGTGGCCATAGCTCTGGCTAGGGATGTTACCCATCCCCCAGACAGCATCGATTCAGAGAGAACCCTGAGAGTGATAAAGAAGCTGCCGTACACGTACAGAGCACTAGGTGAAAAGCAGCTTGATAAAGAAATGAAAAAGGGGCTTTTTCTTCCTTTTGCAGAATACTATTCCATCGATGCACAATCGCAACTCGACAGAATCGGAAAGCGAATAGGTTCTCCTTCTCCCATTGCCAAAATGCTGTTATGTTTTCGCAAGTGGTGGGATAGAGATGCTGCAATAGAAACTACATGGAAGAAGGAATGGCTCTCAGGCCAGCAAGGACAAAAATAGCAACGACTGCGCCAAGAATCTTGTCCTTCAAGAAGCCTGTGATTCAACCTCCGACGTTGACTAGCATCGTCATCTTCTTCTATGTCTCTTGCCTGAAGATCCTGAATTGGCCTGCGACATGAAGAGACAATATCTAATAGCCCAATGACCTCAAGACAACTTGAACGGCGTTGGGGTCAGAGGAACTCCGCCCGATAGTGCTCCAAATCCTAAAGGACCTTCCAACCAACACAAGTCTGCAAATTGTGACGTTAACCAATGCCGTTGAGGATTTCGGTATAAAGAAGGTGCGACAGAAGATCACTAAGTTTTATTCCACGGTTATCACATTTGTGAACAACAATGTGACTGTAAGGCGGCTCAGGACGAGTGTGACGCATTGACAAGAGAAGGGTTAAGGCAAAGAGTGAGGAAAGGCCTGAATAGATACGTAGAGTTCGTAGAGGTACCTTGGAATTTGCTTGGTCACGCCTCTCTGCTCTTTCCGTTGGCCGATGGCCTCTTGAAGGTTATGCCAATCCCTTCTGGGGCCATTTCTGGGGTCGATGAACGTGGGCTCTTCAACGTTCTGGCCTCAACATTTTCTGCACTTGCGCTATTGATGATTTTTGCTTTCAGACAGACATTGACTGAAACAAGAAAGCGGAGATGCATTGGCATCAATATAGCTGTGTGGTTCTCAGTCGTTGCGTTCCTTCTGCTTGCTCTATACCTTCCCACGATAGAGTATCTGACTTATCCTTCAGCTGGCTACCTCGGGCTCTACATATACATCTTGTTTTTCGTGAGTCTTACAAGTGCCTTTCACACACTTGGGATGCTGTCCTACGTGGAAAGTGAAAGGTTGCAATAGCGATACCGAGCACTGCGATCAACACAACAACTGTCGCCCCGGCAAGAAACATATGTGAGACCCCCGCCTCAACTACTCGCACTGTGAAAGCAGCAGGTCTGGACTCACCTTCCTCGCTCTCTCCCAGTAGTTCGATGCGATATGTATCAGGTCGCACTACTCTGCTGACACTGATCACGAGGTCAAACTCAAACGGTGGAACTCCTCGGCATGCGGGGGAGCAAGCGAACTCCATGCCTTGAGTCTTGCTGACAATGTCGACTCTCACACTGGATCGAAAATCTCCGAATGGGACCACTCTTACTTTGACTATACCGGTGCTCGTTTGAGTAATATTAACAATAGCCGAACTGGGGACCATGCTGTAGAACGGATGCTCCCTACCCTCGGCTGTGAACTTTACCGATCCCACGCCTTGTCCGAGGACTAAGACCTCATAGGTTCCTGCCTTGCTTCCGACGAGAAGCCAACTGCATGCCGTACCGAAAGGGTCAGTTTCGTTCATGCTGAAGGCCAATCTTGCATTTGTGCATCCTTTAGGAGATGTGACGAGGATCCAAGATAACATGAACCCTGGCACGGCGTTGCCATATCGGTCAGTTACCTTTGCTATGAACTTCTCTGGAAGCAGCCTCTCCTTGATTCCAGTCTGATTGTTTCCCGAAACAATCGTGATGCACGCTGCAGGAGCTGGAACCACGGAGAACAACCTGTCAGAACTGTCCCCTCTTAGAGACGGAGTGTGCGAATCAACGACGACTACCAACAGATGCTCAAGCGCCTTCTCAAGATGCACCTCAAAGACTTTCCTTCCCCCAGATCCGCTGGGTATCTCAACCTGTCTCGAGTTCACTATGCCGCTGGCATCGTGGAACGACATCTCTATGGTTCCATTATAAGAAGTGGCTTGATTGCCATATGTGTCAACGGCTGTGACATTCACCCGTATGATCGCTCCGGCGGTCACATTTGGATTCAGAACTGAAACCTCGAATCTGAAAGCTGCTGCTGATCTCACTATTATCGTCGCAGTTGTCGTCGAGTTTCCGAGCGTTGCCTTCACTGTCCATCGTCCAGCTCGAACGTCGAAGTAACTGAAATCAGCGGAACTGGCGCCCTCGGAAATAGAGACATAGGATTGGTGTTTCCCATTGACTATGAATAGGCCGGCTGGTGAGTCGGTATCCAATGAGAAGGTCGCTGTGAAATCCTGGGGAGCAGGTCGACCTGATTTGTCTTGAACTTCCACTTTCATTGACTGCGTACTCCCCGCCACGAGAAACACCGTTCTCGGAACCAAAACTAGTCTAAGACTGCGGCCGGCAGACTCTGAAGATTGTGCCAATGCCACGGTCGCAACCTGCAGATCTGTGATCAAAAGAAGAACGAAGGCCAAGCGCAGAGCGGGCAGTGGATTGGTTCTCTTACGCATTACCAATTTCATCTATGACTTCTCACCTTTCAGGCGAGGGACCCGCCTCCTTCCAGTTCCTGTAGTGAACCTTCAGTCCGCCTATCTAGCCATGGCGCAAGCCCATTGGAAGAGCAAAGCCCACAATAGGAGTCTTGCTCAGTTCCCCATTGACCGGTTGGCCTTGGTTCTATTTAAACCGTAGAGGTCAGCATTGAAGCCGCTCATTGGTGAAAGGCCAGTGGCATCATTGCCATCTCTCTTTCTGGCCAGCCCATCCATGTGAGAAATAGCGAAGTCTCAGAAATAGGAACTCTCCTATTTCCTTTCCCTGATCTCTCAGACTCATGAAACGTGTCAAGTCTCCCATTCTCTGATGCACACTGATCCGTGATATCAACTAGAGAAAGTCAAAGGCTCGAATGACGTCATGACATATGAAGACATAAGTCTCTCATGTGCAATTGAACAGTCAAGTGAATCATTTCGAGAAACACAGAGAGATACCTAGGTTATCACTCTGAGTGGCTGAAGTTCGATCTGACTGCCCTGCAGGGATATTGGCCTACGATAACGCACGGGTTAGAAAGCATAGTCATGGCTGTGCGGTATCAGTCTTCGCTCTCTATTCTCATGTTCGCGTCACAGATGTTCTGTCGCGTGACTCTTCAGGCATCATTTGGGTATCAGTCGAAATGGAGGCTTTCGTGCATGCACGTTAGTGTGATATACGCCTTCCCCAACACAGAGAATTGGGCGGCAAAGTGGTTTGTCTCGGACAAGAGATGCTAGGGCTGACGGCGTAGTTGAGGGATTCTTCGACAGGCTCACACTCTCATACGAATACGAAAGGATGATGTCAAACCTGATCTCGAGGCTGAGTCCTCGGATTGAGAAGAGTGTTCACGAGTACTCAGCGCTTTCGGGGAGTGCAACCGACGTCATTAATGAGAATTACTATGGGGAACACAGCACCGAAATCAGTCTGCAAAACATAACCTATTTGAAGAATGCACTTGAGTTCCTGCGCTATGCTCGGGACAGCCCTCAAGACATTCAGCCCATTCTGTTTCACTATTCTTGGGAGTTTTTCACAGCTTTCTTCAAGTACACCCTGTTCAGATGGGATTCTCCTGCAAACAGTCGTGGGATTCTCGCGACAGGCCAAGGCGCACTAGATTGTGTCGAAATTGAATTTCCGGGCAAGTCTGGCTCGTTTCGTAGACTTGTGGATTGTCTGGCCGTGCTCGGGATTCCTACAATCTTCGGGAAGTGGTTGCCGATTCCCGAGAAGAAATCGCTAAGATTTGTAGTAAATGACTCGAAGTACTCTTTCCCAAATGTCGGCCCGTATCGCCTTGTGGATTTTTCGAGCTTTCCCGTGGGAGGGTTCACCTCAGAGATTGGCCGCAGATATGGAGGCATGGGGCAGAGAAGGTTTGATGATAATCTGCGTTCGATCAATGAGTGGCTCCTGAGTTACATTCTTGTTTTTTGCATCCTCTCACTTGGCTAGATACAGGCCAACGCTGTGGAGAAGAGTGATTGATGGTTCTGACGAATTGAGTGCCACGATGCGCAACGAGGTAATTGATGCGTACGGTCGATACGTCTTTGGCCGCCTATTCAGGGCTTCTACTATCGAAGCGGCCGCACTTTCCTGAGTGATGCCAAGGAGATAATAGAGATGGCGCAGGATGAACCCTGGCTCCGAGGTCATTTCAATGGGTCGTTCGTGACGAGGTTCCAGTGAATGACGTGCGGCGGCCAGCCGTGCACGTTTCTTGAGATTTCTTAGTTCTTCTGTCGTCATTGGGTTGTGTTCTGGCCTCCGTCCAGGCCTCATTAAGGGGCTCAATTCGCGATTGAGCCGGTCGCCTTTTCTTTGATTGCACACAGCAATAGATGATTGTGAATAGGCATGTCAAAGAAGCAGAACGGAGAGATTCTTGGTTGGTTTATCGCAGGCTTTACGGTGGCCGCTTTGTCTATTGTTCCCACTTCTATGCCTGCGACGTCAATTGCAGGATACTTGCTTGGCTTTTTCTTAGGGGTCGTCTTGCCACTGCTAAGTATTAGACAGGAGATTACAGACCTGCTCACACGTAAATGGTCATGGGCTTGTGGATTGGCATACGGCATAGGGCTACTGTTTGAATGTTCCTTATTGCTCTCTTTAGGAACGTCACTCTTGGAGCTCGGGTGGCCGATATTTGAAGGCGCGGTTTGCTTGTTGATATCAGGGTATGTTGTTCTGCGAAGATATGGTCTGCTCAACGCAAGTCTTTGATCTGATTCTTGTTCGGCGAACGGTTCCGGCCGTAGAAAGAGGTCGGGACGGAACAGGCTCGCGTGACCGCGATGCCCCATCTCTCCCACAAAGTTTCGTCCCATCTTGCTGCCAACCGTAGAAGGGTTTGAGGAGCTGCTTAGGCTCAGTAGACCCCATCCAAACACCGAAAGCCGCAGGAATCCATGAGGGCAAGGATGTCTATTCAGAGGCTACGAGAAGAGTCTACTTGGTTTTCAGTTTGGTTACTTTGAGTATGATGTTTCCTTTCTCATCTTCGACGAATACGATTAGGTCGCCTACCTGTGTCTTCAGTCGGTCTTGGACTTCTTTGACGAGGGTTACCCGCTGCTTGGGTCCCACTTTTGACGTTCCCAGCACTTTCTCCATATGTCTCACCCTCGTCGCACTCTGCCCTCGCGACGTTCTTGGTATTAAGAGTGGGTGAGGAAAGTAGCACAAGTGCTAATAGTGTGACAGGGCAGATGGAACAGCCGAGAACACATGCGAACCATGCCTCTAGCGATACATGGGAGATTAGGTTTCAGCATCTCAGCACCGAAAGTGGTAGTTCTGGCTTTGGTGGCTACGCTTGCTCTTTGCCTCTTCAGTCTCAAGGTCTCGGCCGCGGAGGTTTGGATCGCATACTCCTCCAAGCGACAGAGTCAGATAGGTGTCTGGACAGCGGGCTCGGGCAAGACATTTCTGATCATAACAGCAACGATCACAGTCAGCGGCTACAGTGACTTCGACACCAACCCGTTCTACTTCACGCTTCAAGGCGATTCAACAAGCTATCAGCATAGCATAGCTACATACGCATTGCCGGATCACTTCAAATCCGAAGTTGTCCCAGACGGCTCTACGAGAACAGGTCCGTTGGCTTTCGAGATTCCGCAGACAGCGGCAGTATTCGCATTGAAGTATGATAGACCTTTCAAGAGCTACAACGTCCGATACTCCCAAAGAGGACGCTGCCTCATCGCGACAGCAGCGTACCAATCAGAACTGGCACGACAAGTTGAGGCATTGAGGAGGGTCAGAGACATTCACGTGATGACAACGCTTGCAGGGAGTCGCTTCATGCAGATCTTCGATCGCTTCTACTATTCATTCAGTCCTCAAGTTGCTGAAATCGTTTCATCCAACAGACTCTTCGTGGATACGACACGTATCGTACTTGACCCATTGATTAGTATTCTTACGCTGGTGAGCGGCGAGACAGAGATCGAGGTCATCGCCTCAGGCATAGCGATCTCGACGATGATTGGCGTAACTTATTTTACGATTCCTTTCGTAGGCCTGGATGTGCTGTTCAGAGAAAGGAGGCTTCGGCGAAAAGCCAGCCGGCAGACATGCCGCCGTATCTACAGCAGGGATCATAGACCTCGTCGCCCTCCCAGGGGCTCAGGATCTGAACCATGACCCTCACAACCTCTCTCGGCGTGTAGAACTCCCCAGCTCTCTGCGGAGCAAGCTCATTGAACTGCTTCAACAAGTACTCGTACGCATTGCCCAAAACGTCCGCCGGCACGTTCCCGTTGCCTAGCTTGTATTGGCTGAAATGCTCAACGAGTTTTATCAATCGGTCTCGAGGGATTTCTTCCGGCTTGTTGAAGTCAGCTCTGTTTATCACTCCTTCAAGCTCAGGATTTGATTTGGCAATCCTCTCAAGAGTGGCGTTGAGCTTCTGTCCAAGATTCTTTGCCTCCTTCCTGACATCGTCCCAGAGGCAACCCTCCGGTATCATGAATCTGTGAACAAACTTCTGCTTCGCCGCCTCCTTGCTCTTGTATCTCTGAAGCGCCTGCTCATACTCTTCCGTCCAAACATCGGAAAGCCTCTTGAAGAAGAGAAGAGGCAGCATGTAGTCTCCATACTTCTCTGGCCTGACGGCGCCTCTGAGTATGTCCGCAGCCTTCCAGAGCGACTGCTCAAGCTCCTGCTGTGTCAGCTTCTCTTCCACAAGCCTCTGCTGTACAGCCATGGGGCGGCCCACGACGCCACAATGAAGTCTCACGGAGGTCCTAAATAACTGAGTACGTCGGCCCATACCACCGAACACAGCAATAGACAGCCAACGAAATCCCGCCGTTGGCAGGCTCGTATTGGTCTACCCTTTCTTCCTCACAAGGCCTTCCAGAGTGATTACGGGCCGGCCGGCCCAACCTACACACACTCCTAGACAAGGAAGCTTTGCTGCCTGCCGTATGAGATCGACACGAACTGTATCAGGGCTGTTTGTTTCTGGAAAATTCTTTGGGCGGAGGCGCACTCGTGCTTCTAAGTTCTTCGATGATTCCGTTCTCGATGCGGATGTGATGTGTTACTCCGCATCTGTCGCACAGCCAGTCCCCATCATAATTCGCCCGGTTCAAGCTGAGTTCGGTGCCACAGCTTTGGCATTTTGGTCTGGGGAGTTGATCAGCTAGGTCCCAAGGATTTCTAGGTCTTGACATCATTCACACTGATTGATAGATAGCCACCTGTATCTTAAGAAAGCTATGGAACGAGAGTGCGCCAACACCCACTCTCCCTTGAATGGGGCTCAAACAAGTCGACCGGCCGTAGCCCGGTTCGATAGGCTCTTCCGGCTCCAGCTCCTCTGCCTCAATCTCTTCGTACAGAGCTTCTATGTCCGCCAGAAGTAACGGATTCTCAAGCATATCGACTTCAATAGGTTCAGTAGCATGAGCTGGCGCAACCACCGATTCTGTAGCCGGCTCAGATAGGTTTTCGGCTAAGACTTCAGAGTTGCTTTCAGTTGACGGCGGAGTGGATTCTGCAGACGGTTCGATCTTGAGCGCTTCGGACTCGCTGTTGACAGAGAGCTCTGGTTGCTTTGCCTCAACTTTTGCATCGATCGGTGGACTGTATGTTTCTTGAGGTTGCTCGACTGGCTCAGACGTCGTAGCTGGAAGGAGTCTGTCAGCTTAGACTATGCAGCCCTCAATCTCCTCCTCATTGAACCTTGGCTCGACACGGACGGCCGTGTCTCGATCAGTACTGGAGAGAGGAAAGAAAAGGGCGCCCTTACGAATGAGGCTCTCATACCCGGCCGGTCGTCGGACGGAACGCTTCACCGAATCGACTGCCATCATACCCCGTTCTGGTAGTGCTCAGTTCTAACCTTGCTCAGAAGCTCCCTGCTTCTTTCTCTCAAAAACAAAACCAACTGGTCGAAGATTCACTCTCATAGGTCTTGGCAGATAGATCTCTCCACGATACTTGGATTTTGGTGGGCCGAATATCGGCACCGGAAACAATGTCTGCACACCCGATATTATGATAGGCTCTCCTTTCCTGATAGCTTCTTCAATTCGGTTTGTAGTCGGCAGGAGCACCTCGTTCACCCACCTCTTCCAGTTACGAACACCGCTTCCTCTCATTTCATGAGCCGTTATGAACGCGAGAATCTCAGAGTATTGTGATAGCGGCAGGTGATCTGGCTTGAGTTTCGATAGCAACTGCGGTATGTTCAATTTGAACCATTGAGACATTGGAAAGTAGAATTTCGGTGCTATCCATGGATCGTAATGCCTCTCAACGTATTGCAGGACGTTATGAATGGTAAGCCTGAACGCATTGATTGGTGAATAGGTCTGGGAATTTACCGGCAAAAGCCTTTTCCACTTCTTTCTACTTCTGTTCGAAACACCAACCACTTTCTCCAAATGTAGAGAGCGTGGCACATCGAAATTGTCACATCTAATAGCCACCCCGCCCTCATGGCGGTAATCCCTGTATTGAGTGCTACCTTCGCACACTGTCCTTTCTTTCCGTCGCAACACCTTATAATCAATGTCCACGAACTGAGTGTCAGATATTGGCTGAGTTACCTTCATCCAAAGGGCATCAATCAGAGGGTCGAATTTCTGCTTAAGGTCGAAGCCACCATTTACCGTAAGATTGAAGCAAGCTTCAGCGGGGCTGTAAAGCCTTATCGCCACATCAGCTCTGTAGCCTTCTTTCACTCGCCTTTGACTAAGCATGCATTCCCAATCCCGTTCGAGAGATACCCGGAGATTCGACGAGCCGTGGAACATGTTCATACAACTGTCTCATACCTCTCCATCTTCCAGATCTTTTAGATTTGACCAAACCAAGTTCAATCATTCTTCTCATGTAGTTTCTGTGTCCTCTGTCAACAACCGGCTTTGAAGCAAGTTCATAATACTCCCGATATGACTCGCCCGAGGTCAACTTCTTCCTCTCCTCGGGATTCTTATTCTTGTTCCCAAGTACGAAGTTGGCGGCTTACGCTTAACCGATATGCTACGGCCGGCCGTCTTCTCTTGAAGTCGACAGCTATCTTGGTGGACTCTCATGACGCGGGAGTCTTAGTGTGGCCCCGCATTCTGTTCTTCGCTTTCATGTTTCATCGCAGACATAGCAGAAATGGCCCTTCATCGCTCTCAAGTGCTGCGTCAACCGTGAGGGCGGCGGAGGCAACATAGTCGTCGTGTGCGTTCGGTCGCTTCGGTGCCTCGACTTGCAGCAGGTTCTGCTTGTACACTTTCTCGGCATCAACGAGCTGCTCGAAGAATCGTCGTTGCATGAGAGAGTCCTCGGCGGGGTATAGAAGCCTTTTGTGCAGGAGTTCTCTCTCAAGCTGCTTGTAGAGACGGTCGTTTTCTTGAGGGCTGAACCTCTGCTCTCTGACGGAACAGATGTCGCCCAAGCGCCGGACCAGCATATCATACACCGGGTCCCCCGGGCCGGTAATATCAACCTCTGCGATCTGCACTTTCCACGATGAGAGGAACTTGGCGATATCTTCCGCCTGCACTTCGTAGTCGGTGCCCTCGAACTCTAGCCAGGCGACAATGAGAATTAGGGGGCCTTGGCGCTCTGCCACCGTTACGACAGTGTTGTCGGCTCTCTTGGCGATGTCTATCCCAGCGACTCTCAGATTCTTCTCGCTGAGCTCTCTCTTGCTCCACTGGAGTTTAAGCAAAGAGTCCCGGTCGATCAGTTTGTTTCGTGGGAGAACCCATTCGTTGCCATACTGAGTGCGGAAGATGTCGCTGTCCTCACCGAGGCGGCGCATCTGGTCGCGCACATAGTCGCCGTATCCCGGCTTGTATTTCTCTGCCAGCTTCCAGTCCACGAAGAACGGAGGCCCTCTCTCCTTTCGCTCCATGATCGCTCGATAGTAGTAGTCGTTAGCTATGGTGGGTGAGCAGGATCCTGCTAGGACGCTGAGGCATCCAGTTTCGGACCCGGCGCCGAACGGCATTATGTGCTCGGTCATTTTGGTCTCGTCCATCTCTTCGACTTGCTCGAAGAACATGAGTTGCATCGTGTGCCCTTTCACGAAGGCTTGAGGATTCGCGGAGATGCATCTGAAAGGTGCTTCGTAGCCTGAGCTGCTTCGAAAGATCAGGTCCGCCGTTCTCAGGCCCGTGTCCAAGAAGGTTTCGACGCCTATCTCAGTCATCAGCCAAGGCTTCAACCATCGGGCGTATCGCAGGATTCTCGATCTCGTCACTACGACGACTTGTTCCTCTTTGCTGGGGGCGATGAACGCGATGCGGAAGTCTCGTTGGAGCCATCTGATATTGTACAATGCCAGGGGGAGAGCAGACTGGATCAATGTTTCGGTTTTGCCGCTCTGCCTCGCCCACTGGAGCGGAATTTCCTGCGGTCCACCCTCGAGGGACTTGTCTATGATGAGATTGCTGAGTGGCTCCTGATAGGGATATAGGCTGACAGCTGTTGCATCGAGAAGTGCATCTCTCAGCGCTTTGCATTCACACTTCTGTCTGAGCACGGTCTTCTGCAGCAGCTGCTCTCTCATATTCATCCGCTCCTATCTTCACTCTCTCGTCAATGCTGAGCCTCGTCACACGGACCCCGGCACCCTGGGGACCCGCATAGACATGAGTTTGAGTGGCAGATTGAGGCGACAACAGCCCTAGGAGGCGATCGCGGTGATACATGGCTTTGAGGGCGGCTTGGAACCAAGCCAGCTTCATTCCGCCCCTCGCCTTGTCGTATCGTTCCCAAGCCTTGTTCACGGAGATCATGACGCTGTGAATCGCAATGTCTTTGAGGGAGGGTGCCGAGGCGTCTATGAGCTTTCTAGCTCGGGCCAGATCCTCGTCCACTGTTTTCTCGCTGACTCGCAGGATCTTGGCGATTTTGGCGATTGGCGTGTGTCGAACGAACAGGTCGTAGCTTCTCAGGGATCTGTCGAGCAGTGCTTGTCCGTGGAGGAGCCTCCTTTTGTGCTTGCGTTGCCTAGGGAACCCGGGGCCTGTGTGATGGGTTCCTTGCGGGGAACTCTCAGGGGGCATTTCTGTTTTGCTCCCAGCAGTTGGAGGATCCTGCACCTACCTCACCCACCCCAGCTCCGAATATGTAAAATGGGCATTGACGGGTTCCCTACCACATAGTCAGGTTCCATGAGTATGGGGCTTAGTGGCAGGTCTATCCACTCTCTTTCAATGAATCTTAGAGAGGACATGGATTCAGCCCGCTACATTTTCGGCGGTGGGGTGTGAGGTAGTAAGCCAAGAATTGGGGTCAGCTTGGAGACTCTTGGCGACAACATTGGCGATTTCATGTGGTATGGTGAGCCGCATTTCCAGTCCCTTACCTCTTCCTCGACCGTGCTTTGTTTTCATCAACAAGCCTAGAGTCTCGAGTTCTCTCAGATATGTGTGGAAGGTTGTCAGAGATGATCCCACTGCATACTCGGGGGCGATCTTCCTGTACCATTCGTAAGCTGTGCTACCGGTCGGTGAGTCAAGCAGGGCCTTGGCTAGAATCGCTCGATGGATCGGAGGGAGTCTCTGGACCACCTCTAGTTCTCGTTCATGTGACAGCTCGCTTGAGGCTTGGCGGGCATCCTCTTCCTCGATCCTTCTGTGTCCTTTGGCCTCGGCGATTTCAGCGGCCTTACGTGCTAGGTCTATGATGCCCCTTGCACGTAGCCCTCGCCTGTAGGAGATTCCTGCCATCATAGCGATGATTGCCCTATCGTATGTCTCAGGGTTCAGACCGACTCGGCATCTGTCGGCCAATATGTCTGACAGCTCAGGAGCGCAGTAGTCTCCGAACTCAACACGTTCAAAGCGGAAAGTATCTTTCACCCGAGCGTCAAGAGATGCAAAGAGACCAGCTTCAAAGCTAACTCGATTCGTCAGCAGGATGGCGACGACATTGTTAACTGACCGTGAAAGAGTATAGAACAATCCATCGCTTTCAGCGTCCTTCTTTTCAACGAACTTGTCCACTTCATCCAGAATCAGGATCACGTATTGATGACGGGCAACATAGTCTTTGAGGAGTTGAAGGTAGTAGTCCTTTGGGAAACCGGGCTTGACTGGTGCTCCCAGCTGTCTCAATATGGCTCTTACTATTCGACTTTGCGTATTCTCTTCTGCGCAGTTGACATAGACTACCTTGCATGTGGACGGTAGATCTCGACAAACTGATCGAACCACAGCCGTCTTGCCTGTTCCGAAGTCTCCCATACATAGAATGTTTCTCGCTCTAACTCCACTATTCAGGTCTCCTAGAATTGACTGGATGCTCTTGATTTGTTCGTTCCTATGCAGGATTCGGTTAGGCACGTAGTCCACCTGAAACACTTGCTTGTCTGCAAAGATCTTGGAGACCGCTTCGAATTGGTTGTCTTGTATTCTCTTCGATATGCCGTCGTTGTCGCGCGGTTCCTTCAACTCAGTTCTTTGGATATCTGTTGGAGTCGTCATGGATCAGAACCTCTCTGTCTAGCCAGCAATCTCAGCCACACCGAGGTTTTCACTAAGAACTCAGATGACGGCAGCATGTCCGGTTCGGTAAGGATTAGATCTCGCAGAGGCGAGTCAGGTGGTAGCCTATCGTTGGCGAAGGCTTTGATTCTCTCAGTACTTACCATTCTGTCTTGCTTGATCTCATGGGACTCCATCGTGCACCGGTCCTCTCAAAGCTTGACAAATCAAGTTCTCAACACGGGTGGAACGAAGCACCATTCCCCGGCCAGACGTTTACTGAACTCATCTGAATCTCCAATAGTAACATTTTTGTGGGAAACGGGAGTTTCTTAGTACTAAATTGGGCAGACCGCTAGGTTCAGGGTACGCTTCACAGGTCAAGTTACTTCAAAAGCTACGGTTCGCTGACCAGCTTTCATTTCAACAGCTGATTCATCTGACGAAGCTGCATCGCAACACTGTGGCGAACAATCTCAAGATCTTGGCCGATAAAGAACTTGTCAAAAAACCAAGAAGAGGCCGATACCGCATCGTCGATGAGGATAGTGCATGGAGATACATCGAAGAGCATTCATCTGACTTGAAGAACTTTCCGAAGCATCCGGCCGCCAAGAGAGTCTCAAGAATAACTTACGAGTGCGCAGTCCGAGCTTCGAAGCCGAGCCTACGCCGATACATCTTCGAGCTTTCGAAATATCCTGATGGCAAGCCGTATGGTTTGCAGGGCATCAAAGCTGCAAGAATACTGCGCTCCCACCTACGCGACAAGAATCGGAGAGTGTTGCTCACGAGCGGAATCCAGAGGTCGCAGACAACTCCCCCGGTCTCTACAAAGACTCCTCTCGGATTGACCCATCTTCTTCACGATTCAGCGTGGTTTAGACTAGCTCAGGGCAAAGGAGATGACGTAGACTGGGTTATAATGCTCCTGACTCATCTCACGCGATACAAATGGCAACAGATAGAATTGCCTGAACTCTCCTATCTCCGTGAGGCAACTCCAGAAGAGGAGGCGCTTTACGGGCAAGAATGGGCTGAATCCATGAAAAGATACGAAGAGAGCAGGCATCGGATCCAAGCTGAGTATGCTAAGTGGAAGAAACATGAAGAAGATTATGTTCTAGGATTGAAAGAGATTCCGAATGACGTGCGACCAAACGTTATTGAGAATGGCCCTTTGACCTTCCTAGACCGGAAAGGAAACATCATCAGAATAATATCCTACTTCGACTTCAAGGCTGGGACGCGCACTGATTTTTCGAATTGGAAAAGAGAAATAGGCAAGACAAAAGCAAATAGGCTTATTGACATTTGTAGAAAACACTTCAAGGATCCGCCCCGTCATTTCTTGGATTGGTTAAGAGACAGAGTGGCTCACGCAAACAGCATATACGCCGAGGCGATCTGGTTCGTGTCACAGAAATACAAAGAGGAGTTGCAGAAACTTGCTGATTTAGGAGTATTGGAGAGAATAAACCCGGATATGGTAAGACCTGAGGATTTTCGTAAATACCTGCGTGAGGATCAGTTGGTCATCGATCCTGCTGCTCGTTTGAAGGCACTACAGGAGATCATGTCGCCCTTCAGATTGACACTTCAAAGAGTGATCTTGCCAATCAGAGCACATGAACCTCGTGGACAAGATGATGATCTTCCAGTCCACACGTGATCAAGAACTATTCCGACTATAGCTGGTTCGTTCAGTGATGCTTAGACATATCTTCAACTTTGGGTCAGAACTCTCACCCTTGTCATACACTCTTGTTAGGATGGCAGTTTCAGAATGGCTTTTCCGTTTGGAAGTGTTGCGACATACTCTCAGCCTTGAGCCAGGTGGTTCTCCGCCTTTCCCACTGCACCAATTAGCGCATGCACCTGAGCATTGGCCATACTAATTCGTTCTAGAGATGTGATTCAACGCTTCTTTGAAGGAAATCTCAGACAGTTCCCTGAAACGTCTGAACGCTGTGCCACAGTAGTCGGCCACGCTCTCAAAGTCAGAGAATCGCCTCCTCAGTTGGCCAAGTGCAATCTGCTGAAAGTTGATTCGTTCTTTCGGGAATACATAGTCGAACGGGGATGGAAGAGCCACGCCCATGCCGCCTCGTTGAGGCCGAAAATCAAACTTGTGCTTGCCAATTGTCCCCACAACGCCCGTGAAATCAAAAGGCCCTCCCCCGACAGGATAGGTCTTCAGGGGGAGTATGTCATATACGGTCTTCGTATGAAAGTGGCGAGTCAGAATTGGTATTGACTCACGATGAATGAGTTGATCTCTTCTCCTATTGAGGTTTCCGAACCATCCACCGTATTTCTTCCAATATGCGTCGAAATCGACACTCTTCTCGCTTACAGCTTTGCGAAACTCCTCTTTCCTGAGGATGTCTGTGTCCTCTTGTCTGAATCCGAGTTCGTGGATAAAGTTAAGAATGTGAGAACAGGAATCTGAGTTTGCCTTGCAGTTGTATATGAGATTGTAAAAATGATACTTGACTTCACCACTCTTCGTTTGCTTCCACGGAACGTTATCAATGAGAATGGGTTCTGATATGATGGCTTTGATCTCTTGGCCGGACATCCATATGAATCCAAGCTTTTCGCAGACGTCAATGATCATGTCCACGTATCCTTCGTAGCCATGCTTCGGCTTCGCAGCATTGAATGGGCCCTCCTCTGCAATTCGTGTCTCTGTCTCAAAGAGTATCTTTGCGAGATTGTCCAAATGTGAGAGTCTGAGCCTAGCATATCTCAACATGGATTGTCCATAGAGATCAAGTGCACAGACGCTTCTGGGCCGGATGACTTTGCCAGACATGCAACAATCAACTTAGTCTGAGATGTGAGGACTATTAAGCTATCTCCGATACTAACGCACACATGTCCATCTCGAAGGCCTGTGAGTCTGAGAAGTCGATACATTGCCAAGAGAAGGAGCTACCATATTTGGCGCTACTGTGAACCTAGGAAGGAAGTTTCAGGACGACCTTGCCTTTGGAAAGCCTTGCAACAAACTCCCAACCTTCAGCAAGATTCTTCTCAACCTCTCTTGCATCCACGACCTTCTGTTTTGCTCCATTGTTGGCCATAACGCCAAGCAGTTTCTCCCTTATCCTGGCGTTGAGGTCTTCATCACTGATTGCAGTTAGGTTCATTGCGTCGATCTCTTTCTGGCTGTAGCCAGCTACAAGGAGTAGTTCTCTTTTGAATGCCATCTTCAGGTCTTGGTCACCCTTGAAGCCCTTTGGGTTTGACACTACGTTGAGGAGAGGCTCCACCTTGCGGTATTCGTTTCTGAACCATTCTTCGTCGTATTGAGGGCTCTTGTCATAGCCTAGCTTGTCTACGGCGTGTCCGAGGAAGAGCTCGCTGGCTACCTGGTTTACTCCGCTCAGGGTGCATAGGGATTTGAATAGGTCTCTGACTTCGTGGGCGTGGATGTGGTAGCGTCCGAGTCCATTTTCCGCAATGAGCCCGGCTTTCTTTGCGGCTTTGGTTATTGCGTTGCCTATGAGGGCGGGTCTTATTGGGACCCAGGTGCGAGTGGTCTTGTTGAAGCTTAGGAACAGGTGTTTCTTGTCGATTTTGGGTCTGATTTGGAGCCACTGCTTGATGAGGGCTTTCGCATCGTCGCCAATGAATGTGTAGTATTTCTTTACGCCTGTGCGGCTGGTCTTGGATCTGTAGAGATCGATTCTGGTAGGGCCTGGCTTGTCTAGGTCATCTTTGATGTTATGCCATACGTTTTCATTGAATTGGATGAACTCCGACAGCCCCATCGCCCCTTGGAACATCACCATCAAGGCGGCCCTGTACGGCTGACGCAGATTCATAACAAGTTCTCTGATCTCTTCCAGCTTGAGCGGAGCCAGTTCCAATGCCCTTCGTCCGTCGGCTTCGCTTGGCTTGAATACTCTTGACGCCTCGTTCCTAGGCAGCTTCGGCAGAGCCAACCTATGAAATTCGTAGAAGCTTCGCACTGCACACCAAGTATTCAATCTATCATTTGCGCCAGTTCCCTTGGACCTCACGTACCTCTTGAGAACATCGACATGCTTGAACCGCCCCTTCTCGTCGAGCCTCTCGTAGTCATCAAGCATTGCCTTGGCTGATGGCCAATAACCCTTCGACCTAAACCAGTCGAGATAACGGAGAAAACGGTAGACATAGGTTCGAGCGCTCTCGGGGTTGAGGTCCTCACCCCAACGCCGAATACAATCCTCCTCGACCTTGAAGCTTCTCCAATCCTTGTAAGGCATCCAGTGGCACCAAGCCGCAGAGGGCGGTTTCTACCCTATAAATGTTGTTTAACCCACACGATAAGGTGGGGCGAGTGGGATTTGAACCCACGATCACTTGGGCTCTCGCTCATAGCGGTCCCGAGCCAAGTATCTTAGACCATGCTGGACCATCGCCCCGGAGAACCAGACCAACATGAAAGCCCTCCTCA
>Ga0315312_1000665_pt1 | contig 35147 bp, 27 predicted proteins | sample TDP7_MG_FD_203629 | JGI IMG/M metagenome (GOLD analysis project Ga0315312, IMG submission 203629) | Freshwater sediment microbial communities from Lake Towuti, South Sulawesi, Indonesia - TDP7 | ecosystem: Environmental > Aquatic > Freshwater > Lake > Sediment | place: Indonesia: South Sulawesi... | reverse complement strand
CTCTCCCGGAAGTAGACCACTGAACAACATTATATCCAGAAGAAGAGTACTTTTTCAAGCTCAACTTTTTCTTTAACTTATTATCTTTTTTCATAACCATTCTACTGTATAAGGACAAAGGTGAGGGGAGTGAGAATTTTCCTCTCCCTCGGGGGGAGAGGATAGAGGTGAGGGGGATAGGATAGAGGTGAGGGGAGAGGATTAGAGGTGAGGGCACGCCGATGATTGGAGTAATCTCTGATGATTTGACAGGATGCGGCGACGTGGGACTGTACTTTGCCGATTACGGTTTGAGAACAGTGGTCTATGCCTCAGATTTCGCCTGCCCCGGCAAGGAAGCAAAGTTAAACGGGAACTGGGATGTTCTTGTGGTAAATACTGAGAGCAGGATAGATGAGTCTGGAAAAGCCTATGGGAAGGTTAGGGCTGTCTTGAGATTTTTCAGAAAATCGGGAATAAAACATATTTACAAGAAGATTGATTCTACCTTACGGGGAAATATCGGTCCAGAGGTCGACGCGCTTTTCGATGGGTTAAAGATAGAGAGACTTCCCTTCTGTGCGGCCTTTCCCAGGATGGGAAGGACGACAAAAGAAGGTTGCCATTATGTATGGGGAGAGTTGGTTACCAGAACAGAGTTTGCTCAAGACCCGAGAAGTCGGGTGAATCAAGCTCACATACCAACTCTATTGAAAGGAACGTCGAGATACTATGAGCGAGTTGAAGTGTATGATGCAACAAGCCAAAACGATTTGAAAAATATCGCGCGTGAAATCAAGGATTATGAGGCCGTATGTGGAGCAGGCGGGCTGGCCGAAGAGCTGGTTAAATACTGGGGGAAACTGAGAGCAAGACGAGGTGTCAAATCTAAGAGTGCAATTTCTGGGCCAAGACCTGTTCTGATTATTTCCGGGAGTGCCAAGTCGATTGCCTACGAGCAGATTGAAGAGCTGAAGGAAGAGGAAGAAGAGGTACTGGCTGTACCTATAGACTTTGAACAAAACCGAGTAAAAATACCCGATTGGGAAAATGCTATGCATATCTTGGTCTATCCCAAAAAGAGTAGCTACGAACTCGATGGAGAGAGGGTCCTCAAAGTGCTTAGCCGTTTGACAACTGAGCTTTGCCAGGGAGGACTTTTCCGCAACTTGATACTTATCGGTGGAGACACAGCTTTCAGCATCTGTCAGGGACTGGGGATAGATACCTTCCAAATTATTTCCTCTGTCTTTCCCGGGACTGCTTACTGTCGGACTCTGGATAGGAGCTATAACTTCATTCTCAAGCCAGGGGGGTTAGGGGACAGGAAAGCATTGATCAGATGCCTGCGATTTTTTTCCCGCAGTAAGTCTTGCTAGTTATTTGCTTTATTCCCGCCCCAGCTTATTGGTTAATTCTCGAGATAGGTTTTCCTTTCGCGACTTCCAGCAGTTATCAGGCATTGGCCAAGAAGACGAGAAAAGTAGCCTGTCCCCTTTTTCGTCGAGGAAAGTAGCTGTCCCCGTTTTTACTTTACAATCCCAGTCGATATTTAGTAAAATGACTTCTACGACGGTTATGCAATGGTAAAGGTCTTAAATCTTATATACTTCTTAGTTTGCTTTTCAGTGGCCCTACCACTTCTACTGACGGGTTGTCAGGGAGTGCCGCCCCCGATAGAAAAAGAAGTGGTGATGGTTCCACCACGCCTGCCAGAAGTTCCCAAGCAACTGCTCCACCTTGCACTTATCTGGGATGGAGAAACATCACGTCAGGGCGAGGCTGATTCTGAGGTGATAAGAAATCTTCTGGCTTTGTTAGAGCGCTATCCCCAGATGCATATGACCTTTAATTTGTCTCCGGAAATGATTGCCTATATTGACTCTGGAACTATAGACCTTTGCCGGCAACTGCGGGATTTCGGCCGAATTGTAATAGCAATGGTGCCGCCCGGTCGGCCCCTTCTTCCGCTTCTTTACGATACTGATTTGGCCAGCCCATCGATGCCAGGGATGCCACTTCCGGCAAAGAAATATAAGTATCCCGAAGATGTGCGGGCCAGAATAATGAGTGGTATGAGTTTCTATCGTCACTATTTCGGTAAGCTCCCCAAAGGGATTTGGCCTCCTGAAGGTGCAATAGCTCAAGAGGTGTTAGAGACTATTAGTGATTGTCGATTGGAGTGGTTAAGTTCCGGCGAGGAGGTGTTGGAAAATTCATTGCAGGCTGAACTAACCAGGGACGACCAGGGCCTGCTCCTGAATCCTGAGCTCTTATATCGGCCTTATCTTGTTTCTGGGGAAAAAGGAAAGCTGTCAATGATTTTTTATGATAGAGCGCTTAGTGAAAGAATCAATCTTGTATACCCGCTAATGAGCGGAGACGAAGCTATCAGAGACTTTATGGAGCGTCTCCATTCCATTCAAAGAGAATGGAAAGGAAAGGCTCCGCCTTTAGTGGCCATAACTATTGATAACGTAGAAAGTATGTATTTCTTAAGTCAGCTTTTCCATCATCTTGAGGATGTCGCCTCAGTCAAAACAGTTACGCCAGAAGAATATATTGAAGACTATCCCGCAACAGCCGGGATGGGAAGGCTATCGCCCGGTTCATTAGTAAATGGTAATTTTGATAGCTGGATCGGCGAAGAAGAGGAAAATATCGCCTGGGAACTTTTGGCTGAAGCCAGATTAGCTTTGGAAAATTATAAGAATAGTGGCCGAGCAGAAATAGAAAAGCTGAATCAAGCCTTCGCCACAATTTCAAAAGCCTCCGATAGTAAATGGTTCTGGTGGTATGGTAAGGACCAGAATTCTGGCAGAGACGAGATTTTTGACCAGGAGTACAGGAGCCTATTGATTGAACTTTATCAAATTATCGGTATGGAGCCGCCAGCCAAGGTATTCCAGCCAATCGCTGCGGAAAAAGGGCTCGGCCCGGAGAGGGGAATTTTAGGCGCGGTAAATCCTGAGATTGACGGCATAATTGATGAAGGAGAATGGGACAGTGCGGGTTATTATGTGGCTGAGGACTGTAAGGTATTTGACAGAATCTATTATGGATACGATAAATCGCAGCTCTATTTTCGGGTGGATACGAAAGATTTACTTGCTGAAAGGAAGGGGAAAGAATTCTTCATTGGATTCTATATAGGCACACCTGGAGGAGGGAAGTATAATCTATCCACTCGCTATGGAGAGTATGGTAAAGGTGCCGCCTTAGGATTTGGAATATCTAACGAGGTAGCAATATGGTTTAACCAGTTGAGTCTCGATTCTGATGAGAGAGGAAAAGCTGTCCTTTCCAGTGCGACAGGTGAAAATACCTGGCAACCTATCACCGACCTCTATTCACTGGCTGTGGGAGCATATTCATTAGAAATTGGAATACCCTTAAAATACCTTGACGTTTCAGGCGGAGAAGCACTGAGAGTTGTCGCCGTTACAGCAGGGGATGGTGTGGAATTAGAGATTATCCCGGTTTCTGGAGCGATAACTATGACTCTTCCCGAGGTATTTCGGGAAGGAGCTGGTGTTTTCAGGATTATCGACCCTGTAGGTGATGATTACGGTCCGGGTACCTATACTTATCCTGCTGACCCGGCCTTTAAGCCCGGGTCATTCGATATTCGTGAGTTTTCATTAAGTGAAGGGCCTCAGTATTTGATTTTTAGAATTAGACTCGGCGTGATTGAAAATCCCTGGGATTCCCCTTCCGGGCTGAGTTTACAGATTATCGATATTTATATTGACCTGAACAATAAGATAGGAGCCGGCTCTATGCAGCTTCTGCCGGGAAGAAACGCCTACACCAGGGCTGAAGATGCCTGGGAATACGCAATCTCTGTGGACGGCTGGGGAAAGACGATGTATAAGATAGACTCAACGGGCAAGCCAGTTAAGTTGGCTGACCTGGAAATGAAGGTCAATCCTATTAGAGGAGAAGTTACAATCTATGTTCCGAAAAGTCTAATCCGCGGAGAACCTCGAAATTGGGGATACCTTGCCATGGTTCTCGGCTATGACCGAGAGGCTACACCGAAAAATTGGAAGGTAAGAGAGGTCAAGCAAGAAAATGACGAGTTCTACTTTGGTGGTGCGGAGAAGCTTTTCCAAAAAAGTGGGATAGGCAGCCCCAATATTATTGACGTGGTCTTACCTCAGGGTCAAAATCAAAAAGACATACTTGGTGCTTACAGGAAGGATAAAGCAGTAGAAATTTCTGCAATAAGGCTAAAGTAGGAAATAGGGACAGCGACCATTTTTTTAGCGAGTCGGTGAGCCCCAAGGTGGCAGGAACAGAGTGAGTGTCACCGGTGTACATCAGGGACGTACAGCTCCGACAGGCCTCGGAACCGAAATTTAGGTGTCGGGCTCCTTTGGAGCGAATTCAAAAATGGAGGTTAGAACAATGGGAAAAGTGAGAAAAACTAAATTCTGGATTTTGATGTTGGCAGTGGTATTGGGTCTTTCGCTATTTCTGGGATTTACCTGCAAGGGGAAAACGGGAGGAGAGAAACTACTCTTGACCAAGGCGGAGGTGCCTTCTAAAGAGGCTTTATCTGTCCCGGAGCGAGTGATGGAGCTTCAAGAGGCTTTCGCTAGCGTGGCTAATGCAGTAAAGCCCTCGGTAGTGAACATCTCTGCCGTGCAGATTTTGAAGATGCAAGTACCCTATTATGAGTTCTACTTCGGCGACCCTTTCCAAGATTTTTTTGATGAATTTTTTGGCAGGCCGAGGGAAAGAATAGAGCCAAGGAAAAGAGAATTTCAGAGGAAGCTGGAAGGGACTGGTTCAGGAGTAATCATCGATCCGGAGGGCTATATACTGACGAATTACCATGTGATTGCCGGAGCAGAAGACATTAAGGTCACGCTCTCTGATGGAGAGGAGAAAAAGTACGATGGCAAGGTAATTGGCAAGGATCCAAAAACTGACTTGGCTGTAATCAAAATAAAGTCTACGGAGAAGTTTCCTGCAGCTAAACTCGGCGATTCGGACCAGATAAGGATTGGAGATTGGGCAATAGCCATCGGGTCTCCATTTGGATTGCAGCAGACCTTAACTGTGGGAGTTATCAGTGCAAAGAGGCAATCGCTATTCGTTGAAGGGAAAGAGTACAGAGAGATGATTCAGACTGACGCCTCAATTAATCGGGGCAATAGCGGTGGGCCACTGGTCAATATTAAGGGAGAGGTCATCGGGATCAACACGGCAATCTATGCTCCCACCGGGGTCTTTGCCGGCGTCGGTTTTGCCATTCCTATTAACAACGCCAAGGAGATTCTTGGGGAATTAATTGAAAAGGGAAGAGTTGTACGTGGCTGGCTGGGCATTGAGATAAGAGAAGTGGATGAAGTGATAGTCAAGCAATTCAACCTTCCCGAGAAGAAAGGGGTTCTGGTCAATAGGGTAATAGAAGGGTCTGCCGCAGAAAAAGGAGGAATGCAGAGAGCTGATGTGATTGTAAAGTTCGAGGACCGCGATATTAAAGACGTGAGAGACCTTCAGGATATAGTTGCCAAGACAATGCCGGGGAAAAAGGTAAAATTGGTGGTAATTAGAGATAAGAAAGAGGTGCCGCTCACGATAAAATTAGGAGAAATGCCAGAAGCGGTGGAGGAGGCAGAAGTCGAAGAAAAAGAAGAGAAAGAAATTGGGAAAGAAGAATCCGAAGAATGGCTAGGTATGAGGGTAGGGACATTGACCCCTGCCTTAGCTAAGATATATGGTATTAAGGACGGTGAGGGAGTGGTAATAGTTGAAATTGGGGCTGGGAGTAAGGCTGAAGATACAGGTTTGGCGGAAGGCGACCTTATAAGGAGCATAAATCGCAAAACCACGCGAAATATTAAAGAATTTAAGGAGGCAATAAAGGGAGTGAACCTTTCCGAAGGAGTAATTTTTGATATTGTGCGTGGGGGCCGCGCGGTATATATGACCTATATGGAGCCGAAGTGAGAAAAGAGAGTCTCTCTTTCCAGAGAGCCGGGACGTTAGGGCAACCAAATTTTGAGAAAAGATTAGCAGGGTATTTGGAGAAAGTCATTCTAGGGACATTTATTTTCTTTGTAGTCTTTTCTGCCCTGGCAGTTGACGTTAAGCTTACCCGGTACAAGCTCTTTGCAATGCAATTATCTGTCATTCTGCTTCTCGTGTTCTGGATAGTCAGGGCGATTCTTGCACGCCGGCTGGTTCTCAAGAATAATTTTATGAATCTACCTGTGCTCGCTTATGGCTTGACTATTCTCCTCTATTATATATTTTCCCCGGATAAGGTAGTAGCCAGGAATGAATTTCAAAGGATGCTGATCTGCGTGTCGGCTTTCTTTGTCGTCTCCAATAACATTGTTGACAGAAGAAACCTGAAGTACATTCTTTGCGCCTGGCTCTTAGGAAGTATCTTTATCTCCCTGAACGGAATCAGCTCCTTCTGGGCGACTAAGAATCCCAATAATATTTTAACTTCTCTCTTTTCCTCGCTGGCCGGAATTTTCTCAGCAGTTGACAGGTTTCTACATCTTCCCGTGAGAGAATTCTTTGGTATTGCTTATTATGGTCCTAACCAGCGTCCTTTCGCCACCTTCGGCAATCCCAATTTCTTTGCCAGTTACATAGTAATTTCTTTACCAATATTTTTTTCTATGTTCTTAACTGAAAGGAGAAGATGGAGGCTACTATTTGGTTTTGGTACTCTGCTTTTGCTTCTCAACCTATACTTTACCGCCACCCGGGCAGCATGGGTTGGGTTCATAATTTCCCTTCTAATCTTCGTGCTACTCTACAAGCGTATTGGGGGCGAATGGTGGGAGAAGTTCCAAAAGCATAAGTTACGATTTCTTGTTCCTCTTCTCCTGATTCTTCTTCTACATTTTGGATTGATGTCGACTAGCGAAAGATACAGGAAGACGATTGCAGCCAGTGCTGACAAGGTTCACGAGATACTGGCCCGGCGCACTGAGCGTTTATTAATCTGGAGAGATACGATGGTAATGGGGCTCAATAACCCTCTGGGAGTAGGGATTGGTGCCTTTCATATATATTTTCCCCGCTATGCTTCAAGAGAACTGTTAGCAATTCTGCCCCAGGATAGGTTCATCGTCAATTATGCCCACAACGAGTTCCTGGAAATCTGGTCAGAAACAGGTTTTATCGGAATTTCCATCTTTCTCTGGACAATTTTTGCCTTCTTTGCTCAAGGGAGGCTATTGTTGAAAGGAGATTTGGACGAAGAGTCTGAGAAAATTCTAACTCTGGGCCTTCTCGCTTCAAGCGCTGGGATTCTTGCCGATAGCTTCTTTTCGGTCAATATGCGGTTCATCGTAACCGCAGTCTATTTCTATTTCCTACTCGGGCTTCTGGCTTCCGAGTGCAAGAGAGAGACAGTGGTGCCAATAAACTGGCCTGGAGTGCTAAAGCTAACTCTGATCGGACTAGCCTTCTTTATGGGCGTATTTTGTATAAAGGAAATAGTTGAGCCTTTTCGTGCCCATAAGTTACTGGCAGAGGAGGTGGGATTCTTTGAGCAGAAAGAAGCCGATCCCCGGAAGACAATCGCAGCACTGGAGGAAGCAATTAAGACTAATCCGAATGAGGCTTTGTCTTATTACAGGTTGGGATGGGTTTATGCAAAAGAGAAAGATTGGGGCCAGGCTATCAAAAACTTTGAGATAGCCTGTAGATTGAATCCTCAACTGGCTGGAGCAAGAAATAATCTGGGGAATATCTATTTTAGCTTAGGAAATAGAGAGAAAGCGATTGAGAACTATAGAATGGCAATTGCGATTAATCCCGATATAATTGATGCCCACTTCAATCTCGGATATTGCTACTATACTTTGGGGAAACTCAAAGAAGCTGCTGATGAGTTCAGAAAGGTTCTGGAGCTCGACCCCAATAACTATAAAGCCACAATAATGATAGAAAAAATGGTGCAATAAATAGGGACAGCGACCATTTATCAACGGATTTCAATTCAGATAATCTTGAAAAATAGCTCTATTTTGTATCAAAATAGGTTTAGATATTCTTCAAAGGAACTTTTCTTTTTTCCTTAGGTTAACTCAAAATTAGTTATTAACTGAGTAAGACGAAATCTAATAGAGCAAAAAACAACAAAATGGTGGCTGTCCCTATTTAGTAAGTAAAAGGGAACTCTAATAGAGCAAAAAGCAAGAAAATGGTCGCTGTCCCTATTTAAATGGAAAGGAAAATGAAAGTTCATCATATATTGGATAATTTGAATCCTCCCCAGAGAGAAGCAGTGGAACATATTGAAGGTCCGCTTCTTATCTTAGCCGGGGCCGGATCAGGGAAGACCAGGGTAATTACTTATCGGATAGCTCATCTGATAGAGCAGGGTATCTCTCCCTGGAATATCCTGGCTGTTACTTTTACCAACAAAGCAGCAGGTGAGATGCGGGAAAGGGTTGACCGCCTGGTGGGGAGTAGGGGGAGGAGCGTCTGGATTTCGACCTTCCATTCATTTGGTGCAAGGATTTTGCGCGAAGAAATTGACAAGATTGGCGGAAATAGGCACTTCGCCATCTACGATGAGATGGACCAGCTGAACCTAATCAAGGAGTGTATGAAACAGTTGGATATTGACGAAAAAAGATTCAAGATATCAGTGGTGGCAGCACTCATAAATAGAGCAAAGGATAATCTGGTCGACGCCGATTCCTTTAGTATCTATGCTCAAGCTTCCAATGACCTTTTCCGGAAGACTGTAGCGGACATTTATCAGCTTTACCAGAAGAAGCTTAAGGAAAATTCTACCCTGGATTTCGGCAATCTTCTGACCGAGGCAGTTAGACTCTTCAGAGAGAGAAAAGAGGTGCTGGAGAGGTACCAGGAAAGATTCCGGTATGTTATGGTTGACGAGTATCAGGATACCAATCACGCTCAGTATCTATTGACAAAACTTCTCGCTTCTAAATATAAGAACATATGCGTTGTTGGCGACGACGACCAGTCAATATATTCGTTTAGAGGAGCAGACTTTCGTAATATTTTGCATTTTGAAGAAGATTATAAAGATGTTAAGGTTATGAAACTGGAGCAGAATTACCGCTCGACGAAAAAAATTCTCGATGCGGCATGGAAGGTGATTAAGAATAACCGGTACCGGAAAGAGAAGAAACTCTGGACAAATCGGAAAGAGGGAATACCTATTGAGTATGCGCAACTGGATAACGAAATTGAAGAGGCTAATTTAGTGGCGCAAGAAATAACCAGATTGGTAGAAGAAGGCCACAACCTGAAAGACTTTGCCGTGTTCTATCGAACTAATGCCCAGTCAAGGGTTCTGGAAGATGCCTTCAGGAAGGCCAGGATAGATTATGTTATTGTGGGCGGAGTCAGATTCTATGAGCGAAAGGAGATAAAAGATATCCTCGCCTACTTAAGGGTCATAGTGAATCCCTCGGATTCTCTTAATCTGAAAAGAACGCTCAACGTTCCTCATCGGGGCATAGGGAAGACCACTTTAAACTATTTAGAGCAATACGCTCACAGTCAGAGCAAGCCGCTGTTTGAAGCCCTGAAGAAAATCGGTGAAATTAAGGCCGTTCCGGAACGAATCTGTTCCCGTCTTGAAGATTTTCTTAATCTGATTGGGGATTTACGAGAAAAGAGTAGAAAGTTGACGGCAAAAGAATTAACCCGTTTGGTAATAGAGACTACGGGCTATTTGAATGAACTAGCGAGCGAGGACACTCCTGAGGCCCAAAGTAGAATTGAGAACGTAAAAGAGTTGGTCTCTGCTGTAGGAGAATTTGAAGAAGGTTCGGAAGATAAAAGTATTGAGGCTTTTCTGGAGCAGGTATCCCTAATTACTGACATAGATACCTGGGAAGAGGGGAAAGATACCGCGACTCTAATGACTCTACATTTGGCCAAGGGGCTCGAATTTCCTGTGGTATTCATCACCGGCTTGGAAGAGGGCCTCTTCCCTCACTCTGACGCACTCTATGACGAAGCAGAGATGGAGGAAGAAAGAAGACTGTGTTATGTGGGTATGACCAGAGCCAAGGAGAGGCTTTATCTGAGCTCAGCCAACCAGAGGCGACTCTACGGGCAGTGGAGGTGGAATATGGCTTCCCGATTTGTGGCTGAGGCAGGGCTCGCAGGCGAAGAGGAAAGTGTAGTAGATAGAGAAAATAATCGACCCTCTACTTTCAGCCAGGCCCAAGCTGACCAGTGGCAGGTCGGGGCCTCGGTTCGGCATGAGGAGTTCGGTCTGGGTAGAATACTGGAACGGAGTGGTTCTGGCGATAATACAAAGATTACTGTTCTTTTCGAGAATGGCCAGTGGAAAAAACTCCTGGTGAAGTATGCGCCTATAGAGAGGATATGAAAATAGAAGCGGTATAGGAGGAGGGGAATGATTACTAAGAAGGAAGTTGAATATGTGGCCAGGCTAGCGAGATTAAGATTGATGGAAGAGGAGAAAGAGAAGTATACAAAACAACTTGCAGATATTTTGAAATACATCAATAAACTGAGTGAGCTCAATACGGAAAAGGTAGAGCCCACTTCCCATGTGTTGCATTTATCAAATGTTTTCCGCGAGGATAAGGTAAAGCCGTCCTTGAAACAGGAAGAGATTTTAAATAATGCTCCGGAAGTAGAGTACGGACACTTTAAGGTAAAGAAGGTAATAGAGTAGGATGAAGGGATAGTTTTCGGAGTCGCTCGGCGAGAGCCTCGCTCAAAATCGGCCAGAGCTGGGGCCAAACCTGGCCGATTTAAAGCTCCTGAAACTATCCCTTCATCCTCAGAGATGGGTAATTTGAAATTTCCGAAAGGGCTACACTACAATTAAGGATGTAAAGAATGGTAAAGAAAATCAGAATAAAGACAGAAAAGGTCACTATGGAAGCAGAGCTCTTTGAGACTAAGACGGCGAGTGCCATCTGGAATGCTCTCCCGATAGAGGCGAAAGCCAATACTTGGGGAGAGGAAATATACTTTGCTATTCCAGTAGACATAGGGCCAGAAAAGGCTGTAGGTGTCGTCCAGGAAGGAGATCTGGCTTATTGGCCTCAAGGGAAGGGGTTCTGTATTTTCTTTGGGAAAACTCCTATTTCTAGTGGGTCCGAGATTAGGCCAGCAAGCCCAGTGAACCTTATTGGAAAGCTTCTGGGAAATCCAAAGGACTGGAAAAAAGTTAAAGATAGTGAGAGAATAGTTATTGAGAGGGTGACTTGATGGAACTGTGTGAGCTGACTGCGCATGAATTATTGGAAAAGATGGAGAGAAAAGAGATTTGTTCAAAAGAAATTGTGGAGTCGGTTTACAGTAGGATTAATCAGGTAGAAGCCAGACTTCATAGTTTTGTTACTCTGACTAAAGAAGAGGCTATGCTTCAGGCAAGAAAGATTGATGAGAGGCTCAGGAAAGGTGAGTTCTCCGGCAAACTGGCAGGCATTCCTGTAGCAGTCAAAGACAACATCTGCATTAGAAACGGCAGAACAACTTGCTCTTCTCACATACTGGAAAATTTCGTTTCCCCTTATGAGGCCACGGTTGTTAACAGGCTTAGAGAGGAAGGAGCGGTTTTCATAGGCAAAACAAATATGGACGAATTTGCTATGGGTTCTTCAACCGAAAATTCCTATTTTGGAATAACTCGTAACCCTTGGAATCTCGACTATATTCCTGGCGGTTCTTCTGGTGGTTCAGCTACTGCAGTTGCTTCCAATGAAACAATTTTAGCTATAGGTTCTGATACGGGCGGTTCTATTCGCCAGCCAGCGGCTTGTTGTGGTGTAGTGGGATTGAAACCTACTTACGGCAGGGTCTCCCGCTATGGACTGGTTGCTTTTGCCTCTTCACTGGACCAGATAGGACCTTTTGGCAAAGATGTGGAAGACGTGGCAATCCTGATGAATGTTATTTCTGGCCACGATGAAAACGATTCCACCTCAGTCAATTTAGATGTGCCTGACTTCACCGAATCTCTGATAGAACATATTAAAGGCGTCAGGATAGGTATTCCCAAAGAATATTTCGTTGAGGGTCTGGATGTAGAAGTGGAAAGGGCGGTGAAAAAGGCAGTAGAGGTTTTGAAAAGCCTGGGAGCGAAGCCTCTTGAGATTTCTCTTCCCCACACTGAGTACGGGGTGGCGGTCTATTATCTGATTGCTCCATCCGAGGCGAGTGCCAACCTCGCCAGATATGATGGAGTGAGATATGGTTACCGCTCGCCGGAAACAGAGGACTTATTGGAAGAGTATGAGAAAACAAGGGGCGAAGGATTTGGCGCAGAAGTTAAGAGGAGGATAATGCTCGGAACTTATGCTTTGTCTCGTGGTTACTATGATGCCTACTATCTTAAGGCCCAAAAAGTTCGTACTCTGATCAAGAAAGATTTCGATGATGCTTTCGAAAAAGTTGATGCCATCGTTACACCAACGGCTCCCACTCCGGCATTTAAAATTGGAGAGAAGGTTGACGACCCCTTGCAGATGTATCTCTCAGATATATTTACCATTTCCGCCAATCTGGCTGGCATTCCGGGAATTTCCCTCCCCTGTGGATTTAGTAATAAGGGACTCCCCATCGGACTACAACTTTTAGCAAAGCCTTTTGCTGAGGGAATTCTACTCAGAATTGGCTATACATATCAGCAGAATACAGACTGGCACAGGAGAAAGCCAAAGCTGTAGATTATTTATGGGCGCAATTTAAATTGTGCAAGAAAATGGTCGCTGTCCCTATTTACTGTTGCAAAAAAGTACCTGTCACCATTTTTTAGGAGAAAAATGTACCTGTCACCATTTTTTGAAACGATAATTGGCCTGGAAGTCCATGTGCAGCTTAGGACGAACTCTAAACTGTTTTGTGGTTGCTCCACTGAATTTGGCGCGGCGCCGAATACCCACACCTGCCCGGTATGCACAGGTATGCCCGGAGTACTACCCGTAGTTAACAGGACTGCTGTGGAATATGCGATTAAGAGCGCCATAACATTAAACTGCGAAGTGGCTTCCCGCTCAATATTTGCCCGCAAGAACTATTTCTATCCCGATTTACCCAAGAATTACCAGATTTCCCAGTACGAGGAGCCACTGGCTGAGAATGGGTATCTTGAGATTGGAACCAACAGTGGAAGGAAGAGAATCGGGATAACCAGAATTAACCTGGAGGAGGACGCCGGGAAGCTCCTCCACTCCGTTGGCTCCCGGGAAATTGACGGCAGTCTCGTTGATTTCAATCGCTGTGGCGTCCCTCTTCTGGAGATAGTTTCTGCCCCGGATATTAAAAGCCCGGAAGAAGCCTATACCTATTTGACCGCATTGAAGAGTATCCTCAAGTATCTGGAAGTATCAGATTGCGATATGGAGAAGGGTTCGCTTCGCTGCGATGCAAACGTTTCTGTAAGAATTTCCGGGGAAAAAAAGTTGGGAGTGAAAACTGAAGTCAAGAATATGAATTCTTTCAAGGCCATCCAGAAGGCCCTCCAATACGAGGTCAAGAGACAAGTGAAGGCGCTGAAAGATGGAGAGAGGATTATTCAGGAGACAAGACTCTGGGACGAGAAGAGCGAACGGACAGACCCGATGAGAAGCAAAGAGGAGGCGCACGATTACCGTTATTTTCCTGAACCAGACCTTGTGCCTCTGATTGTGGACGAAGAATGGATGGAAAAAATAAGAAAGACCATTCCCGAGCTCCCCGATGAGCGTCGGGAGCGCTTCATCAGAGAATACGGACTTTCAGAATACGATGCAGGGGTACTCACTGCCGAGAAAGCGCTGGCCGAATATTTTGAACAGGTGGTAAAGCTTTATAGGAATCCAAAGGTGGTAACCAACTGGGTTATGGTAGAGCTTCTGGGAAGATTGAACGCAGCGAATAAAATTGTAGAGGAATCCCCGGTCTCGCCTGAGCAGCTGGCAGGACTTTTGGGATTGATAGAGAAAGGAACAATTTCGGGGAAAATTGCTAAAGCAGTATTTGAGGAGATGTTCAGCACAGGAAAGAGTCCTCAAGCAATTGTCACAGAGAAAAAATTGGTTCAGATTACGGATGAGAAAGAGATTGGAAAGATAGTTGAGGATGTATTAAAGGAGAACCTGGACGCGGTAAAGGAATATAGAAAAGGTAAAGAAAAAGCCCTGAGCCATCTGGTCGGGCAGGTAATGAGAAAGACCCAGGGCAGGGCTAATCCCGAACTAGTCAATAAAATATTAAAAGAAAAATTGGCATCATTAATATAGTATAAGAGCGATAGCTCTTCGTTATTGGCAGGGTGGTTTTTTAGTGTATGGCTTTATGCCCGTCCCCCTACCCACAACTTTCAATTTTTCGGTTCACAGGAAGAAGTTAAGGCTAAGACCTCCACCGTAGGATAATCCGCCGACCTCAAAAATCTGCTTGAGCGTAGCCATTTCTGGTGCTGCTGGACTCCATTCTATCTGTGTGTATCCAGTTCTTTCTAAGCCCCAAAAGACAGTTGCTTTGCCGATATAACCTAAATAGCCATTCAATCCAATTGAAGCCTGATTGCCGAGAGGTAGAGAAAGTTGAACTGAAAATTCGCCTCCCGGACTGCAGGTTGTGGCGGATATACTCATTTCTGTGGTCTCTTTTTCGCCCTGTACATAAGGAGGCGAGTTCTGAGCATAAGTGTGGGTCGTGGTGCCAATTATGCGAGAATTCACTATATAGGCCCCGAAGGAAAGGCCAACGCCTACTTTTGCTCTTCTCCCGGTGTTGTAGGCTAACTTGCCCAGTACGGGGACGACGACAAACGTTTCCTTCAATTCAAAGAGCTGGCTATAGTCTGCTGCGGGTGTGGTGTCCTGAAAGACTTCAAACCACAATACGGTGTATTCTGTAACCTCGGGCGGAACAGCGCCTATATCCCCGGCGGGATTTTTCCAGTCCTTCTTCCAACTAATTATAGGAATCTCACAGCCCACCTCCAGGCCTCCGGAAAGGCTGGGAGTCAAGATAGGCTTCATTTTGCTTGCTCGCACTGAAAGAAGCGTGACGTGGAAAGATTCTTCATTTTGCGACCACTTTGTCTGCCAGTCGCTGCCGTCCCATTTATGCATTTCCTCTATCCAGTAATTCTTGCCGGGAAACTGATTAATTCCGGCCTGAAGTCTTACTGGCCCGAGGTTTACATATTCCTCTACTGCAAAGACTGTCACCGGAAGCGTGATGGCCAGAATCAGACCAATAGTTAGAATTTTTTTCAAAAAAGCACCCCCTTTTAGTTATTTCTTATAAGCGGTGATTAAGAACTCACCCCCTTTCACAAATAAATTTTAACGAATTATAACAAAAAATGTATGTTGCGTCAAGCTAAATTCTCGGTTCTAACGAGGTATGTAGTTATCACCTTACATTTTCTCGTTCTGGCTCCGGAAGGAGTGGGACGAGGAGGAAAATAACTTGATTTCTAAAGGGTTTTTTGATAATATTTTTTAGGGAATGGACTGATGAGGGACGAATTACTTCAATTTTGGGAAGAGAATCCAGACTTAAGAGAAATTTCTGGAAAAATAGGCAAAAAAGAGAGAAAGATAAGAGTTTCGGGGCTTTGGGGAGGTTCCAAGGCTTTTTTTATTTTGGCTCTAAAAGAGAGAATTTCTCAACCTTTACTGGTAATTACGGAAAGAGAGGACGATTTAGAAAGGTTGAGGGAAGATCTCCAGGCCTTTAGAGGAGACAACTATCTCTTTTCTGGAGAGAATATAGAAGATTCGCTTGTTTCCCTTTACCATTTACTGGTGGAGAAGAATCCCCTGTTGCTGACTACTCTCGATACTATAGACAAGAGAATTATTTCTCCCGCGCAGTTTTCTCGCCTCACTTTGACCTTCCACAAAGGCGAAAAGATTGAATATCAAAAATTGGGCGAAGAACTGACTCGCGGCGGGTACGAGAAGGTTGATATGGTGGAAGTGGTCGGGGAGTTCTGTCTCCGCGGTGAGATTTTGGATGTCTGGTCTCCCACCTGCGACCATCCTCTCCGTATAGTATTCTTTGGAGAAGAGATTGAGGAGATGCGCTCATTCGACCCGCAGACGCAGAGGTCAATAGAAAATGTTAGCGAAGCTAAGGTAGTTCCGGCGAAATTATGGGATGAAGAAGGTTCCAGTACACTTTTCCATTACCTGAGAGAAGATACAGTCATAGTGCTGGATGGTGTTGAATTTCCTTCATCAGCCGGGAAACGGCAGTTTGTACAGGTCCATTTGTCTATGTTGCCTCAGAAGGCTTCAACTAATTTTTCTACCAAATCCCCTCCGTCGTTTCATGGTAAAATTGGTTTTTTCTGTGAGGAAGCCTGGCAGTGGCAAAAGGTGGGATATCAAACCTATATCTTCTGCAACAATGAGGGAGAAAGGTCAAGATTAGAAGAACTGTTGAGAGAACAAGAGAAAAAGGTCTCTCCCCATTTGAGGATAGGGAATTTGAATTCAGGGTTCATTTTTCCTGTTTTGAAACTCATAGTTGTTTCGGAGAAAGAGATTTTTGGCCGGTACAAGATAAGGCATCGCTACCCCCAACTCAAGTATCCTACCAGAAGACTCAGTGACCTAATTGAACTCAATATAGGCGACTATGTTGTGCACGAGAAGTACGGCATTGGAAAATATTTAGGGCTCGAGCAGATAGAGGTAGAAGGCAGATTCACCGATTATATAGCAATTGAATATGCCCAGGGCGATAAATTATATGTGCCTGTTGAAGATTTTAATTTAGTCCAGAAATATGTAGGGACTGAAGGCTACAGGCCAAAATTATACTCTCTGGACAGCACTGCCTGGAGACAGGTAACGGCCAGAGTAAAGAAGTCTGTCCAGCGGATTGCCCGGGAACTTCTGGAGATATACGCTGCCCGCCAGAAACTGCCGGGGCACGCTTTTCCTCCGGATAGCCATTATGAGAAAGAGTTTGCCGATTCTTTTATTTATGAGACAACTCCGGACCAAGAAAGAGCAATCGAAGAAGTCAACGAGGATATGGTACGGCAAAAGCCGATGGACAGGATTGTCTGTGGGGATGTGGGTTATGGGAAGACGGAGGTGGCTATGAGGGCTAGCCTCAAGGCCGTGCTGGATGGGAAACAGGTAGTGGTGCTTGCTCCCACTACGATTCTGGTTGAACAGCACTACCACACATTTTCCGAGAGATTCGCTGACTATCCGGTAGTAATTGAGATGCTTTCCCGATTCAAGAGCAAAAAGGAGCAAAAGGGAATCGTGGAAAAATTGAAGCAGGGGTTAATTGATATTGTTATTGGCACCCACAGGCTTCTGCAAAAGGACATTCAGTTTTTTGATTTGGGATTAGTGGTGATTGATGAAGAGCAGAGATTTGGAGTACGACACAAGGAGAAGTTGAAGCAACTGCGAAAGACGGTAGATGTATTGACCTTGACCGCCACGCCCATTCCCAGAACTCTCTCTATGGCTCTGGGTGGGGTGCGTGATATGTCAATTATAGACACTCCGCCTCAAGGACGTATCCCGATTGAGACTTATGTGGGAGAATATAATGAAGAGATTGCCCAGCTGGCCATAAGGAACGAAATTGGTAGGGGAGGCCAGGTCTTTTATGTGCATAACCGGGTAGAGACAATCGAAACTGTCGCCAGGCGTCTGGAAAAGATGGCGCCTGATGTCAGAATAGCTATTGCTCATGGCAAGATGGCATCTCCGCAGCTGGAAAGGGTAATGGTCAAATTTATAAACAAAGAGCACGACGTTCTCGTGTCCACGACCATAGTGGAGGCAGGGCTGGATATTCCCAATGTCAATACTATGATAATTACAGATGGACAGGAGTTAGGGTTGGCACAACTTTATCAATTGCGGGGAAGGATTGGCAGGGATAAGTACAAAGCCTACTGCTACATCTTCTATCCCCGCGAATTACCGCTCAGTGAGATTGCTCAGAAAAGGCTTCAGACTATCGCCCAGTACACTGAGTTGGGTTCGGGTTTCAGGATTGCACTCAGGGACCTTGAGCTGCGGGGAGCGGGTAATATCCTTGGGCCAGAGCAGCACGGACACATCCTCGAAGTGGGATTTGACCTCTACTGTAAACTGTTGGAAGAGGCAGTTAAAAGTGAGAGAGGGATGAAAGTGGAAATGGAGCGACCTGTGGAAATAGATTTACTGGTAGATGCCTATATCCCTATCGATTATATTCCGGATGCAGCTCAAAGGATTAATATGTACCGGAAATTTGCCTCATCACGGGATTTACAGGCTTTGGAGAAAATAAAAGAGGAGCTCAAAGACCGTTACGGCGATATTCCCCTGCCCTGTTTGACCCTTTTTGAATTGGTAGAGCTTCGACAATTAGCGGCGAGGCTGGGAATTGAGAAGATTAGCGAGGGAAATAACCTCGTAGAAGTTGAGTTCAGTCCTCAAACTCAGGTAGCACCAAACAAGTTTGTCGAGTTCGCTGGCCGCTACAAAGAGAAGGTTAGGTTCACACAGGCAGAAAACTTTAAGATTTCCATTAGCCTTCGGGATTACGCTTGCCAGGCCAAAGGCAGCCCAAAAGACAAATCTGAATATGGACAGATAAAGATGAGAGAGCTAAAGGCTTTCTTGCAAAAACTCGAATAATGTGATATAATTTTTTGCTAGCCTTCGCCCCACGGCGACGGCACAGAGTAGATACACTACATAGGAGGAGGGTAGGACGTGAAGAGGAAAATTATCTTTTTGCTAGTTGGTGGCGTGATAGTTTTATCTTGTCTAGTCATTTTCTTAAGATATAAAAACAATGAGAATGTTCTGGCGAGGATGGCAGGAAGAAAGATTACAATTGAAGAGTTTCAAAATAGAATTGCTGATATGCCTTCTTATTATCGTGGGTTCCTGGCTACCCAGGACGGAAAGATGGAGCTTCTGAATGGTATGATTGCGGAAGCAGTGCTCGTTCAGAAGGCAAGGGAAGAGGGTTTGGACAGGAAAGAAGAAGTAAAGAGGAAATTGCAGAATGTTGAAGAGCGGGTCCTTTTGGAGGCGATGGTTCAGGAGTTACAGAAGGGGAGAATTGCAGTGTCAGATGAGGAAGTCAAGGAGCATTTCAAGAAAAATGAGGATAAATTTTCCCATCCCGAGCAAGTGAGAGTGAGCCACATTTTGGTGAAAAAGAAATCGGACGCCCGGAAGGTCTTAAATGAATTAAGAGAAGGTGCCAGTTTCGAAAAGTTAGCACAAAAGTATTCAATTGATTCAATTACAGCTCCCCGTGGAGGTGACCTGGGCTATATTTCTCGAGGAGAAATGATTCCTCAATTTGAAGAGGTTGCATTTGGCTTGGGGAGAAAGGGGGATATTAGCCAGATCATAGAAACCCCGTTCGGATACCACCTGGTTAAGCTAACCGATAGAAAGAAGATGGGAACAAAAACCCCGGAGGAGATAGAGTATGAAATAAGAACAAAAATCCAGAACGAAAAACTAGATAGATTAATGGAGAAATATAGGAAAGAATTGATGGTTTCAGTCAATCCGGATTTATTGGATAAGGTTGTGGTAGGAACTGAACCGGAAAGTAAAGGAGAAAAAGAAAATGCAGAAGAAAAATCAGACATGCCGGCAACACAAGACAATGAGAAAAAGTAACGTTAGTGCCAACCTGATTTTTCCATTTATTATTCTTTGTCTTTTTATAGCTAATTCTTCTCCAGCAAAGGTTGTTGACAAGACTATCGCTACGGTTGATGGTGAGGTCATACTTATGAGTGAATTCGAAAAGAGAGCGAAACCCGTAATGGAAGAGTATGAAAAGTTCCTGACGGGCCCGGACAAGGAGATGAAAGTTAAGGATCTTAAAGAGAAAATTCTTGACCAGATGATTGATGAAAAGATTCTGATTCGCGAGGCTAAGAGGATGAAGTTTAATGTGAGTAGAAAAGAGATTCAGGATGGAATAGAGGAGATTAAGAAGAGGTTTGGGGCAGAAGAAGAATTCAATCAAGAACTGGCCAAGCAGGGACTAACAGAAGAAAAATTCAAAGACCAGGTCAAAGAACAGATAATGGTCATAAAATTGATTGACCAGGAAATCAAAAACAAGGTTGCTGCACCTACAGATAGCGAAATCGAAGACTTCTATAAACAGAACGAATCGGAAATGGTTGAGCCAGAACAGGTACGCGCCCGCCACATATTGATTAAGATTAGTGAAAATAGCGATAAAGCTGCAGCTCTAAAGAAAATAAAACAGATCTTAAAAGAAGTAAAAGAAGGAAAGAGCACTTTTTCAGAATTAGCGAAAAAATATTCTGAAGACCCTTCCGCTGCCCGCGGTGGCGACATCGGGTTCTTCATCAGGGGACAAATGGTGCGAAAATTTGAAGATGTAGCTTTTGCTCTCAATGTAGGCGAGATTAGCGATGTGGTAGAGACTGAGTACGGCTACCATATTATTCAATGCGTAGAGAAGAAAGCAGCAGAGAAGAAGAGTCTGGAAGAAATTAGAGACTATCTGCGGAACTTTATTTTCCAGAAGCGAATGGAAGAGCGCTACGAGAAATGGCTGAGGGGCTTGAGAGATAAGGCAAGCATCACCAAGGGTGAGATTGAGTGAATTTTATTGGAGAAGTAGAGAACAGATTTTTGCGACAGATAGGTAGGAGAATATTGAACGTAGCCAGTAGCATCGGGCGGCTAACAGTCTTATTCCGTCAAACATTATACTGGATTAGACGCGGGCCACTCAGTACTCGCGACATTATAAGTCAGATGATGGAGATTGGGCTAAGGTCCTTTCCCGTAATCGGACTTACAGCTCTATTTACCGGCATGGTTTTGGCTCTGCAGACTGGCTATGCCTTCAGCAATTTCTTTGGTGAGCCTGTCTATGTGGGAATGGCTGTTGGATTTTCTATGGTTAAGGAATTGGGCCCGGTTACGGGCTCTGTTGTACTTGCAGGTAGAGTAGGAGCAGCAATAGCGGCAGAGTTGGGAACGATGAAGGTTACCGAACAGATAGACGCACTCTACACTCTGGGCACAAATCCGGTAAGGTATCTTGCCGTGCCCAGGTTTCTGGCCTGCGTGCTTATGGCGCCCATTCTCGCTCTCTTTGCCGATATTATTGGTGTCCTGGGAGGGCTCTTCGTTAGTGTCTATTCGTTTAATATTCCGGCCACTGTATATAGAGATGAAATTCTAAATTTTATGCGCATTGACGATGTTTATCAGGGTCTGATAAAGTCTGTTTTTTTTGCCCTAATCATTATTATGGTTTGTTGTTATAAGGGATTCACCTGCGAGGGCGGAGCGCAAGGCGTGGGGAGAGCAACCACTTCGGCAGTAGTAACTTCTATGGTTTTAATCTTGATTTCCGACTATTTTTTGACCGCATTTCTGGTTTCCATTGGAATTGGCGCCACCCACTTTTAGGTTTTGGTAGTGTAGGGCTTTATGCCCGTAGAGTTTTGTAGTGTAGGGCTTTATGCCCGTAAGGTTTTGTAGTGTAGCGCTTTTGCACGTAATAATTTCCATAATGTAAGGGTTTCTCCCACAAGAACAATGGATCCAATAATACCGAAGAAAATCCGGCTGGAGTCGAATTTGTACTCTAAACCCGGCTCGGTGTATTCAATTTCAGTCGTTGCAAATTTCAAGAAGCAGTACTTTTTGAAACACGAACTCAACCTCGAAATTATAGAATGTCTCAAAAATCAGAGTAAGAAATCAGGATGCAAAGTCTTTGTTTATTGCCTTATGCCGGAACATTTGCATTTCCTTTGTGGTGTAGGGCTTTATGCCCGTAAGGATTACGCCCATGAAGGGCTACACTACATTGACAAAGAACCATCGATAATAGATTTCGTTAATCAATTTAAGGGTAAATCTACAACGATAGCGTGGAAATATGGTATCAAAGGAAATCTCTGGCAGAAAAGATGGTATGACCATATCTTAAGAAAGAATGAAGAGCTCTCCAAAATAGGGGAATATATATTGAACAACCCTGTGAGAAGAGGGCTTGTTGAAAACTGGTGTGAATATCCTTACTGTGGTTATCATGACGAATTTGACCTCTAGTAATCATTTCGTAGTGTAGGGCCTTATGCCCGTCCCGATAAATCGGGACGCCCATGAAGGGCTACACTACTGATAAACAAAAAATACGCCCATGAAGGGCTACACTACTGATAAAGAGAAAATACGCCCATAAAGGGCTACACTACGAATAAACAAAAATTACGGCCAGAATATGATAAGGATTAGGAATCTTCATAAGAGCTTTGGAGAGAATAGAGTTCTCCGGGGGATTAATCTGGAAGTAGAAGACGGAGAGACTGTTACTATAATTGGTGGCAGTGGCTGTGGGAAGAGCGTTCTTTTGAAACATATTGTTGGCCTGTTGAAGCCGGACGCTGGAGAAATCGAAGTGGATGGCCAGGAAATCACCAGATTGGGGATGGAGAAACTGGCTGAGGTACAGAAGAGATTCGGCATGCTCTTTCAGGGAGCTGCGCTGTTCGATTCTTTGACAGTGGGAGAAAACATAGCCTTTGGTTTGCGGATGTTGACTGACCTGGGCGAAAAAGAGATAAAGGAGAGAGTTACAGAGAAACTCTCCTTGGTCGGGCTGGAAGGTATAGAAGACCTACTGCCTGCCGAGCTTTCTGGAGGAATGAAGAAGAGAGTGGCGCTTGCCCGGGCTATCGCTATGAACCCTGAATATATCCTTTACGATGAACCCTCAACAGGCCTGGACCCAATTATGGCCGACGTAATAAATAGTCTGATTTTAGACTTAAAAAGGAAGTTAAAGATTACCTCTGTCGCTGTCACTCATGATATGGTCACTGCTTATAAGATTTCCGACAAGATTGCTATGCTCTATGAGGGCCGGATAGAGGAGACAGGGAGGCCAGAAGAAATAAGGGAGACAAAGAATCCTGTAGTCAGGCAATTTATTACTGGCTCGGGAGAGGGACCCATAAAGATGAAGTTAAGGGAGTAGGTCAATGTTAAGTCAAGAGACAAAGGTCGGATTTTTTGTTCTGGCTGGTCTTGCCGCATTAGCGGTGGTGACTGTGCTTCTGGGGGATATTCACCTGGAGAGGCGATATAGAATAAAAATCATATTCACGGATGTTAGTGGACTTCCCGAAAAAGCGCAAGTAAGGAGAGCAGGAGTTGTGGTGGGGAAAGTCATTGATATCAAATTGGTTGACGACAAAGCTCAGGTTACTGCTTCCATAAGAAAGGATGCAAGAATCCACAAGGACGCACAGGCGAGGATTGTCTCATTCGGGATTGTGGGCACGAAGTACTTGGAAATTACCTCCGGTTCAGAAAAAGAGCCACTTATTGAGGACGGGGATACTATTACGGGCATTGAGCCAGTTAGTATTGACGTAGCTGTGGAGAAAGTCCTGGTTGGCGTGGTGGAAATTACGGATAAACTAAAAGAAATGGGAAAGGAAGAAGAATTAGGCAGGTCTCTAAAAAGAATTCTGGACAATATTGGAGATGTTGCGCGGAAATTGAATAGGGCCCTCGGAATGGAAGGCGAAGAGCTCAAGGGGACAATTGAGAATCTCCAACAACTTTCGGCTAATGTGAGGGAATTAACCGATAGTTTGGATAAGGAAAGTATCACCAATTCCTTAGAGAAGCTCGACACGACGCTTAATGGAATCGCCCAGATTATGGAAAATCTAAATAGAGGCCAGGGCGTGATGGGAAGGCTATTGACTGATGAGAAGATGGCGGAACAAGTTGAACAGATGGTGGAGAATCTTGAAGAAAGTTCAGAAAGAGCGAAGGAGATTTTGCAAACAACTTCTGGTTTGGGAACTGCCTGGGAGTACAGGCTAAATTATAATTTGAATGAAGAGAAGGTCAGAAGCGACTTCGGTCTTCACCTGCTTCCCAGCAGCAAGGGGTTCTACTACTTTTCAATAAATAATATTGGAGAAGATAGTAATGGTACTGATTCGGGTGACCAGAGAGTAAATAGTATAAGCGTTAAAGTAGGGAAGAATTTTGGACTGTTCTCGCTCTACGGAGGAATTATTCGTTCCACCGGTGGTTTCGGTGGAATTTTCTGGCCAATTAAGGAGAGAATAGAAATTGGCGCAGAAGTTTTTCGCCTCAGCCGAAAGAGAGCCTGGCTCAATACAGGAGCCAAATTAAGGTTAAGCGATTGGTGTTATTTTGGGATAAATGGTGAAGACATATTGAATCAAGGCACAGTCAATAGCAGTATCGGCATTGTTTTGAGGTAGTAGCCATTGGCGAAAGTAAGGACCACCTTTATTTGTCAAGAATGCGGGTATCAATCTGCGCGCTGGCTGGGCAGGTGTCCTGCCTGCGAGAAGTGGAACAGTCTGATTGAGGAAAGGTTGGATATAGATACCAGCCTGAGAGAGGAGCGCCGGCTTTCCTCGGCCAAGCCGAGTCCAATAGATTCTATCAAGACCCAACCCGAGGAGAGATTTCTCACGGGAATTTCGGAGTTTGACCACGTTTTAGGTGGCGGAATCGTAGCTGGTTCGCTTGTGCTCTTAGCCGGCTCCCCGGGTATTGGCAAGTCAACTCTGCTCTTGCAGGTGGCAGGAAGCCTGGCAGCTTCCGGGAAAAGATGTCTATACGTTTCTGGCGAGGAATCTCTGGAACAGGTGAAGTTGCGAGCCGAGAGATTGAGAATAGATTCTCCAAAATTGATAATATTCTCGGAGACAAATCTCCAGGAGATAGTTAGCCAGATTAAACAGGTTGAACCAAATTTTGCAATTATTGATTCAATTCAAACGCTCTACGATGAGGAGTTCAGCGGTTCACCGGGAAGCATAGGTCAGGTTAAACAGTGCGCCGAGCAGCTCTTGTATCTGGCCAAGTCCAGAAGGATTCCAGTCTTCCTTTCGGGACAGATAACAAAAGAGGGAGCTATTGCCGGCCCGAAAGTACTGGAACATATAGTAGATGCGGTTCTCTATTTTGAAGGGTCGAGGGACCACCTATACAGGATTTTAAGGGTGGATAAGAATCGGTACGGTACCACCTCTGAAATTAGCATTTTTGAGATGAAGAGCGATGGGTTGCAGCAGGTCTTAAATCCGTCGCAGATTTTTCTGGAAGGCCGCATTCCCACGGCGGGAACGGTTGTCGTGGCTCCCTTGGAGGGGACCAGGCCACTCCTGGTTGAATTGCAGGCTCTCGTCACCCGAGCAAATTTCAACTTGCCCAGACGACAGGTCAGTGGAGTGGACTATAATAGAGTACTTCTCCTGATAGCGGTGCTGGAGAAAAATTTCAATTTGCATTTAGAGAATTCCGATATTTTTCTGAATATCGCTGGAGGAGTGAAAATATACGAACCCGCCTGTGACCTTGGAGTCATAGCGGCCATCTATTCTGGAGTAAAGAATAGACCTGTTGGCGAAAGCGTAGTGATTATCGGTGAGGTTGGTTTGACAGGAGAGGTGCGGGGAGTAAGCTTCATTGAAAAAAGGGTAAGCGAGGCAGAAAAATTGGGCTTCAAAACCTGCATATTGCCCAGCCATAACCTGAGGGAATTTCACCAGAAAAGAAAAATAGAATTAGTCGGTGTTTCTACAGTCAATGAAGCCATTGAAAAACTCCATCTAATCCATACTTAGAGGAGGTGAAAATTATTGTTTATCTGGATTATGCGTCTATTAGTTGTTATTGCCGGACCGATTATTGGGTATTTTCAGATTTCTCCCGGGCCAAAAGGCATTCTAATCGGAACAGGCGCTGCAATTCTGGTTATTCTGGTAGAGATACTTATTGAGAAAGTTGCACTCGACACATTGATAGCTGGTGCTATTGGAATAATCCTTGGATTAATCGCTGCCAAACTCATAGACTATTCGGTATCATTAGTGGAGAACCGAGCGGTGGAGACATTCTTCAGGTCTTATTCCCTTTTAATGAAAATTATCCTGGCTTATATCGGAATGGTTCTGGCAATTAGAAAGAAAGAGGAATTGGAACTTCTGGATAGAAATATCACTCTGTCCAGCAAGAGAAAAGGCGGCGCTGCGGTGAAAGTGGTCGACACGAGCGCCCTAATTGATGGCAGGATTGCCGATATCTGTGAGACCAGATTCCTGGAGGGGACTCTGGTAGTTCCCAGCTTCATTCTGAAAGAATTACAGGAAATTTCTGATTCACCCGACTCGGCAAAGAGGAATCGAGGCAGGAGAGGTCTGGACGTTCTCAAGAGACTCCAGGAGACTAAACAGGCCTCGGTAAAGATTTTTGAGAAAGATTATCCAAAGATTGAGGAAGTGGATGCGAAGATAGTAAAATTAGCCGAAGAACTGGATGCTCGTATTCTAACTGCTGACTTCAACTTGAACAAAGTAGCAGCAGTTCAGGGCATTCCGGTGATGAATGTCAACGAACTATCCAACGCGATTAAACCGCCAGTTCTGCCCGGCGAGGCAATGAAAGTTTTCGTTTTAAAAGAGGGAAAAGAGCCCAAGCAGGGAGTAGCCTACCTTGATGATGGGACAATGGTAGTGGTTGAGGACGGACGGAGATATATTGGCAGAAAAGTTGATGTAATGGTGAATAGTATTCTCCAGACTGCCGCCGGAAGGATGATATTTGCCCGCCTCGTGGAAGAATAGAGAGGATTTCCGAGAAGAGAGGTATCGCTTGAAGGTAGTAGCAATCATCGTGGCTGCTGGCAGCGGAAAAAGGATGGGACATTCAACAAAGAAACAGTTCCTCTCTATCGGCGCTAAACCAATCCTGGCCTACACACTCGATGTATTCCACTCCATAGATAGAGTTGACAGGATAATTCTTGTCATCCCTAAAGGTTGGAAAGGGTATTGCCAGAAAGAAATCGTAGAAAAGTATGGATATAGAAAGGAAATAGAGGTAATTACTGGAGGAGTACGACGGCAGGACTCGGTGGCGGCGGGATTGGCTATTGTGCCTTCGGGCTATGAGATAGTCATTATTCACGATGGAGTGAGGCCGTTTGTCACCAGGAGGATGATAACTGAATCTATTGCTAAGGCCAGGAAGTTTGGCGCCTGCGTTGTAGCCATTCCTGTAACTGATACCATCAAATTGGTAAAGAATGGAACCATAGAAAGAACCATCCCGCGTGAATATCTGTGGCGAGTTCAGACCCCACAAACATTCCGGCTCAGTTTGATTAAGAAAGCTTATGCCAAAGCTATGAAAGATAAGTTTTATGGCACTGATGATGCTCAGCTCGTAGAAAGGATGAATAGGCCAGTAAAAGTCATATTGGGAGATTACAAGAATATAAAAATAACTACCAGAGAAGATTTAGTACTCGCTGAGAAGATATTATCAAAAAAGCCATTCTAGCGTTTTTGTAGCTGCAGAGCGAAGCTCTGATACATAATTGTGTTGTTGCGACGCGAAGCCCGTGGCAAACCGACGAAGTCATTTCGAGTCCGGATTGAAAATCTGGACGTGGCAATCTCGAGATATCGCGGGGTTAGCGACCTCCTCTCCGTTCCGCTTTGTGGAACAGAGATTCAAAATTAGAGGATAGAAATTAGCAATATTTTGAGTATTTTGGTAGAGGTTTTATCTGGAAGGGGGAAAAATGAAAGCCCATAGCGAAGTTCTGGATTTATCTGTTGATTTACAAAAGGAACCTTATGACTGGAAGAAAGATGTTATTATCAATAAGCCTAAATTCTTGGAAGAAATAGAAGAAGCTTTAAAAATTGGAGAGATATTTTCGCTAAGGAATAAAATATATTCAATTTCTTCTGTAATCAACTATCCGAGAAGTGATAAAATAGGTTTACTCAATATTGATAGAAATGGCGATACAGCAATTTTAAAAAAGGGGCCTTTGCTTGAGGAACTAAAACAAATACTAGAGGCTCATACTACTGAAAGAGCCAAATACTATTTACAGCGTCTTAAAAAAGGAATTACTGAAATTAGAACTAGCAAAATTAACGATATAAATTTAAATAGATGGAAAGAGTATACTGATATTATCACCGATAGCTTATGGATTTTAGATAAACGGGATACTTCTGGTGTGCATCTTGGTTGGTATTGGGGTAATTTTATTCCTCAAATCCCTCACCAGTTAATGATGAGATATACTAAGAAGGGAGAATGGGTGGTTGACACTTTTGTTGGCAGCGGGACCACATTAATAGAATGTAAACGACTGGGGAGAAATGGGATTGGTATAGAACTGAATCCCGAAGTATCGAGAAAGGCAAAAGAGCTGATAGAGAGAGAAAAAAATATTTATAATGTAATAATTGAAGTAATTACAGCAGACTCAAGATATGTTAACCTTCGAGAAATTCTGAGTAAACATAAAATAAAGAGCGTGCAACTTATGATAATGCATCCTCCTTATCACGATATAATAAGGTTTAGTAATAACCCTAATGATCTGTCTAATGCAAAATCTGTTGAAGAGTTCATTAGGATGTTTGCTGATGTTGTTGACAATACAACTCCTTATTTAGATAAGGGGAGGTACCTTGGTATAGTAATTGGTGATAAGTATTCAGGCGGGAAATGGATACCATTAGGGTTTTATGTAATGAACGAGGTTTTAAAAAGAAATTTTTCACTAAAAAGTATAATTGTTAAGAATTTTGAAGAAACACGGGGTAAACGTAACCAGAAAGATTTATGGAAATATAGGGCGTTAGTAGGCGGGTTTTACATTTTTAAACATGAGTATATTCTTCTATTCAAGAAAGAAGGAGAGATAAATGCCATTAATGAGCGATAAAGAAGTTAGAAATTTGAAATTAAGCTCTATACCTCTTTCAAGTTTGCGGGAATTTGCAGAAATGTTAAATCAGAGTAGCCAAGGAAATGGAACAGACATAATTAAGGGCTTAATTAACCTTCGGAATATTGATAATGCGGTAAATGATTTCATAAAGACGCAATATTATGAACGAATAAAAGAGAGAAAAAAATTAATAAGTGATGAAGATTTAATAAAAGAATTGCATAAAGTAAAAGAATTCTCTTGGGGAGTTGTTCAAGGACAATTGGACCAAAAAATTCAAACAGAGTATGTAAGGCGAATTTTTAGATACGATGATTTGATAAATGGAGTAAAAGCAAAACTTCACGATGATGTTACTTCATATGTTATTTGTACTTGGTATAATCATTGGACCACACTCCTAATTGAAGAACATATTAGCCAACATCCTAGAGTTATACCTACTCTTAAAAATATAAAGGGAATAGATATTTTTGTTGGTAATCAGCCTTTTGACCTAAAGACTACATACCTTCCTAGGAATTACGATATAGAAGGGGCTATTAAGAATCCGAAAAAACTGGCCGTTTGGATGTATGAAAATCAAGGTGCTCAGAGGTTTGGTGCAGACAATAGATTATTCGTTGTTCTGATAGATACAAGGAATCCCCAAGATAGCTGGAAGTTAAAGAGGGATTTTGACCTTATATTTTCAAAAATTGATGAATTTTTTGCTAAGGAGAAGGTAACTCCTGCTGATGAGGTGGTTTTTAGTTTCGGGCGAAAAACTTTTACCGCTATATCTAAGGTCCTCTTGATTACAGAGTAAGAAATGATAGGGTTTTTGGTTCTAATATTATTCATAGGCATTTTGGGTTACCTGTATTGTGTAACCAGAGATGCGTCTCTTATTGCTGCGATAGGCACGGTTCTTGTATCAATTATGGCGATTTGGGGAGAAAAAATAAGGCATATATTTGCGTGCCCGATGCTTGAATTGAGAACTTTAGGATTTGGCACAGAGACTCGATTTGGGGATGGGAAACCTGCTCTTTTTTATCATTTAGAACTGATTAATAAGCGAACATGGGCACCAGCAAGAAATGTAAAAATCTTATGTAAGCAAATAGCAAAGAAGTTGAACAATGAAACAAGATTCAAGGTCGAGGAAACAAACGTACCTTTGCAACTCACTTGGTCCCCCATGGAGTTTCATCAGATAACACCTACGGTGGTAAAGAAGGATAGATTGGACTTAGGATATATTGTAGATAAAGAATTTAGGTTAAGAACATATGCTGTACCAAATAATTTTAGAGGCTTCATTTCAGCTGGGCAAACACTGAGGATAAGTCTTGAAATATCAGCAGATAATTTTTACTCTAAAGAACCACAGGTTTACACGATTACCTTTGAAGAAACAAATGAAGTAGAACTGCAAAATATAAAGAATTTTGTTAGGGTCAGCAAGATAGAATGAGACTGATTGCTCTCGGCTTGAAAATAAGTATAGGGGTCGCATTTATGCGACCCGATTTTGGAGGTACTTCCGTTACCCCCAACGACACTCCATGTCAGATTGCTTCGGTCGAGGAGTTTATCCCGCGCATTTAGTGTGGCGGTTCCCTTGGGAGGTGAGTGCTTTGTCGTTATAGTGAGGAGATTATGAAAGTAGGTATTGGCTACGACATTCATCGGTTGGTTGCCGGCAGGAAACTGGTTCTGGGAGGAGTGGCAATACCTTTTGAGAAAGGACTATTCGGCCACTCCGATGGCGACGTTCTGTGCCATTCTATCTGTGATTCAATTCTTGGCGCATTAGGGAAGGGCGATATAGGACTCCATTTCCCGGATAGCGACCCCCAGTACAAAAATATTTGCTCCCTGGCTCTTCTGGAGCAAGTTTCTGAAATTATGGCTCAGGCACACTTTCAGGTCAATAACCTCGATTCAATAATTATAGCTCAAAGACCTCACCTCTCGCCGTATATGGAAGAGATGAAAAGAAATATTGGCAGAGTCCTGAGAGTTAACCTACAAGCAATAAATATTAAAGCCACTACTAATGAAGGATTGGGATTGATTGGTCAGGGAGAAGGGATAGCCGCCTATTCTATAATCTCGCTCCGGGAGCTCTAAGAGAGAGATATGTCTCTATGCGTCTATAATACTTTGACTCGGAAGAAAGAAGAATTTAAACCGCAGTCACCGGGGAAGGTGAAGATGTATGTCTGTGGCACTACGCCATACGACCACTGCCATCTCGGACACGCTCGCTGCTATGTAGTTTTTGATGTAATCAGAAAATACCTGGAATATAAAGGGTATGAAGTTACATATGTGCAAAATTTCACCGACGTTGACGATAAGATTATAAAGAGAGCCCAGGAACTGGGAAGCAAAGTTGAGGATGTGGCAGAGGAATACATTAGCGAATATTTTGAAGTAATGGGAAGATTGAACATAAGGGAAGCCAATTCTTACCCTAAAACCACAGAACATATAGGCGAGATGATTCAACTTGTGGAAAAGTTGATCAAGCGAGGTTATGCCTATGTTGTAGATGGAGATGTCTATTTTGAAATAGACAAGTTTGGTAGCTATGGTAAACTTTCCCATCGGTCGAGAGAAGAGATGCGAGCTGGAGCCAGGATAGAAGTTGACCAGAGGAAGAAGAATCCTCTCGATTTTGCTTTGTGGAAAAGTTCCAAGCCAGAAGAGCCCTTTTGGGAGAGCCCTTGGGGAAGAGGCAGGCCAGGATGGCATATTGAGTGTAGCGCTATGAGCATGGAACATCTCGGAGCCTCTTTTGACATTCATGGCGGCGGTCAGGATCTGATATTTCCGCATCATGAAAACGAAATGGCTCAATCTGAGGCAGCCACAGGAAAACCGTTCGTAAGGTACTGGATACATAACGGATTTGTAACGGTCAATCGGGAAAAGATGTCCAAATCCCTGGGCAATTTCTTTACCGTGAGGGAAATCTATGAGAAGTATTCTCCCGATGTGGTAAGGCTCTTTCTTGTCTCCCAGTACTACCGAAGTCCCATGGATTTTTCTGATGGCAAATTGGAAGAAGCCCGGAAAAGTTTAGAGAGGTTTCGCAGTATTTTAGAGAACATCAAATTTCTGCTAAAGGGATTGAAAGCTGAGAAGAAATCAATCTTTCCTAAAGTAGAAGATAGCAGTGTAGTAGAGGCAAAAGAGAAATTCACTACAGCTATGGATGATGATTTCAATACAGCTCGCGCTTTTGGCTGTATATTTGATTTGGTAGGTAAAGCAAACAAGGCAATTTCTGCAAGGAGTCCCAACTTAACTTTTCTCCTCGGCGCAGAAAGAGCCTTGAAAAGCATGGGTTCTCTTCTGGGATTCTTGAAGAAGAAGGCCGGAGAGAAGGTAGGTATAGACGAGTTCCAAATTGAAAAACGTATTGAAGAGAGGAATGCTGCCCGGGGAAAAAAGGATTGGGGGAAAGCGGACAAAATCCGCAGGGACCTGGAAAAGGTAGGCATCATTCTGGAAGACACCCCTTTTGGTACCCGCTGGAAATATAGAGTCATAGAGTCTTGACACGGCTCCTAGCATTCCGAGGGTTTCCCGCCTGAGAAGCAATTCCAGGACGATATAAACAACAAAATTGTACTTGACATATTGGCAAATATTTGTTAATTTTATTCTCCCGAAGTACGGACATCAATATTACAAATCACACCACGGAGCATCATCTTCAGCACAATGAAACAGACAACCCTTCCATATCCACACCATAGTCCTTTATTATTATAATACTCTATATCTGTCCGTGCCGGTTCCCGCTTTTTTATTCCTCGGATATGAAAGAGGATCCCGAGCGCTTTATCGACTAGTTAGACGAAACGGAGGCAAATACAAATAAAGGAGGTGGACGAACGGAGTAGCGGAGCGAAGCTCCGCGTGTGTGTCGGTGAGCAGGCAGGTCGCCGACTGAAGCCAAGCGAAAGGCTCGCCGTCGCGACGAGTAAGGAGCGACAAGTCTGGCGATGGGTTCGAGATGGTGAGAACCCCGGCCGGATTGAGCGAAGCGAAAGGAGGGTCGCTGTTCCGACGAATAAGGAGGAACGTGTTAGCGACGCCTGCGAGTCGGTGAGCAGGCAGGTCACCGACTGAAGCGAAGCGAAAGGAGGTGAAACATTCGTAAAATTAGACAAATCTTCAAATTCATAATCCCCGTCATTACTGTGCCTTCTGTGGTTAGTTTTAGCTGTACATATTACGAAGAAAGGAGGAAAAAAAGATGAAGAGATTTTCACCAGTTTTTGTTACCTTACTGGCTGTGGGATTGGGCTTATTCCTATCCGGGAATGTCCTGGCCCAGGAAATCCGAGTTCTCGACCCGCGCTACAAAATAGTCAGGCTCGTCGAGGATACCCCACTGGCGGGCTGCAACGGAGCCCAGATCGGGCAAGATGGCGCACTCTATGTGGTGCACACTGGAAACTCCACGGTCTCGCGAATAGACCTTAAGATGATGAAGGCCAAAACATTTGTGCCGTACTATGGCGGCGTCTTCATCTGTGACGACATCACTAGGGATGATAAAGGGAATTTGTTTGCTACGGGGATGACTCCGCTTGCGGGAGAGGTCTATCGCATCGACAAAAAAGGGATGAAAACAGTAATTGCCAGCGGTTTTAAGGCCCCCAACGGCATTCAATACAATCTCCGTACGGGTCGGCTCTTTATGTCTGAATGCTTCATGGGGAATCGCGTCTTTGAGCTCGATCCCGTTGGGGTTAAAGAGCCGAGATTGCTTGTAGGAGAGAACATCATTCCAGTGCCGGAAGGCTTTGACTTCGATCCGGTCACTGATGACCTGATCATCCCTGACCTGGGAACGGGAAGGATCCTGAGGGTCAATCCCGACACGGGGAATATTTCGGTAATTGCCGAAAACTTCATAACCCCGAACGCCTTGAAAGTGGGGCCGGATAAGGAAGCCTACATCCCTGAAATGGCCACCGGGGCCGTATACCGACTCAGCCTGGATGGCCAAAAGAGAGAGAAACTTGCTCAGCTCATGCCCGGGCTGGACAATCTGGCTATTACCAAAAAGGGACGCCTCTTTGTGACGAGCTACTGGGATGCCACCATCTTCGAGGTTGCGACCGACGGCAGCGGCAAGTACAAGACTCTTTTCCCCATGGGGGCAAACCAGATTAATGGGATTGTTCTTAAAGGCGGAAAGGTCCTGGTCAGCGATGCTATTATGATTCGCAGTGTGGAAAAAGGAGAATACATAAAAACCAAGCTCAATGCCTGGGCGGCCCAGGGTATGCCCCTGCCCATAGGATTGGTCGACGGGCCGGGCGACCAGGTCTTCTGGCCTGACTGCGTCAATAATGCTGTAGCCATTGGCAATCCGAACACTGGGGAATTCAAGCCTGTGGCCGGTGGGCTGAATCGTCCTGCGGCGGTGCTGATGAGTAAAAGTGGACCGGAACTCTTTGTGGCCGAATATGGATCTGGACAGATCACGGCGGTTAGCCTTGAGGACGGAGCTAAAAGAACACTAACGGCCGGACTCGAAGGTCCCTTGGCAATGGCCATAGTGGGGGATAGGCTTTATGTAGGTGAAGCCAAGGCTGGGCGGGTTAGTAAAGTTGACTTGGCAACGGGCAAAAAAGAAGTTTTCCTCTCAGGGGTCGCTGCCAAACCCGGGGCCTTATCAGATGATGGGGATGGAAACCTCCTCATCCTCGACGGGGCCACTCAGAGTCTTTTCCGGATCAGCACCACAGACTTGGCGATTTCCATAGTGGCCAGGAATCTGCCGATTGGATTTTACTTAGTCGGCAGTTATCCTCCGGTAGAGTCTCCCTACCCCATGAGCGTTAGCCCACATGGGGACATTTACCTTACGACGATGAATCGTGGAATCATCGTGCTTAAGAAAATCAAATGACAAAGGGGCATCGCAATGGCTGAGCTCTGGAAGATATCTAAGGGCCCTGATTAATGCTTGTATGAAATTGGACATTAATATCGGGGGATCAAAACGGAAAAGGGTTTGTAAGAAAAGAATCTACTCACACTGTCCCATATCCACGCCATAGCTCTTTATTATAAGACTCTATATCTATCCGTGCCGGTTCCCGCTTTTCTATTTCTCGGATATGAAAAAGGGTCCCGAGCACCTTATCGACTAGTTAGACGAAACGGAGGCAAATACAAATAAAGGAGGTGGACGAACGGAGTAGCGGAGCGAAGCTCCGCGTGTGTGTCGGTGAGCAGGCAGGTCACCGACTGAAGCATGGTAGTCGCAGGCTTCACCTGAAAAATGCGTGAAATTCCAAAAATTTTCAGGTTAGCCTTTTGATTTTATGACTAAAAGATGTATAATATAATTCAAAAATCCTTTATGTCACAAATGCACCCAATAGGTGCATTAATGCCAC
>Ga0315312_1000664_pt1 | contig 35274 bp, 34 predicted proteins | sample TDP7_MG_FD_203629 | JGI IMG/M metagenome (GOLD analysis project Ga0315312, IMG submission 203629) | Freshwater sediment microbial communities from Lake Towuti, South Sulawesi, Indonesia - TDP7 | ecosystem: Environmental > Aquatic > Freshwater > Lake > Sediment | place: Indonesia: South Sulawesi... | reverse complement strand
CTTCAAAAACTTGAAACCATAGGCTTGCTACAAAAAGATGCATACGGTGAATACGTTGTGAAAGAAAAAGCAAACATCAAGGGACATCTTTGGATTGGTCGAAGCTTAGTGCCAAGATTGATGTTTTACTCCTTCTTTTTTATTGGTATTTTGAGCGCTGAAATCGCTATTGTTGCAATTCGTTCTTTCGCTAGAGAACCTCTGCAAACTGAGTTCATATTCCTCATGTTCATAACGATGGCAGCCACAGTCTTGTTTCTATGCGAAGGAATCATATTATTTTTGAGAACAAAAACCAGCTGATATCTTCTCCACTATCTTCATCATAGGGCGATTCATTCATTGGTGGTGATAAAAGAGAAAATAATTTTATACAGTCTCTGACAGAACACTCTACTCTAATGTGCACATCAAAACCGAGAAAAGATGGATGTCAAGATGTCTATGAATGAAATGTTCAAAACCGAATCTTTGAGGGATCTGGTATTTTTTCCGCTTTTGTTTAATGTTGTTGGTTTGTTTTTTATGGGTTTGCTTTATGTTGCATATCCGGAGACGACTATTGGCTCAACGCAATTCAACTTTGTAGTCTATTTATCTGTCTTCATCGTGGAATGGTTACTCGCCTTTATTGTGATTAGAAGATTTCGAAAGAAGAACATACGTTTGAAGGAGTTCATCATACCTAAAAAGGAGTTTAGATGGATGCCTGCAATTGTGGTCTTTGTCTCACTGAATGTGCTTTTTGCCATTTACGTTCTTCATCCCTTAATTCCAATACCACCAATGAAAAACCTTGATCTTACCCAACTTCTATTCTTTTTTGTACTAGCGCCAGTTACTGCTGGCTTTGTTGAAGAGCTTATTTGGAGAGGCCACTTTGTAGAGAAGCTTTTGGCAAAAGGTTACAGCGAGTCAAAGGCTGTTCTGTTTTCAGCAATTTCTTTCGCTTTCATTCATGGCTTTTTCATTTTAGATAAACTAATAGTAACTTTTCTCTTTGGCTTAATTGCGGGTATATACTATGCACGCGAGCGTAATCTAGTCGTCTTGACAGTAACTCACGTAGTTCTTGACGTAATAGCCTTCGCACTGAAGATTGTAGTGTAGCCATTAGCGAATATAGGGAAGAACTGGCTTGTCAACATACATACTACCATTGCCCAATATGTGACAATAATCCGTCGATAAAAAATAATTTTAATCTCTCCACACAGACTAGTGAATTTGTAAAAACAGGATGCTATGAAAAGCATGCGTTTTAATCCGCCAACTGAAGGCTTACAACAAGACGAAAACATAGTATGGGCAAGAAAACAAGGCATAGGATTCTGGATACCCTTCTTCGCCATATTCGTTGGCGTAGGAGGGTTTCTACTAATAATATTCTCTTCCGTGTTCGTCGGACAAGTCGCAGGCTTAATCGCCATGGTACCAGTACTAATAGCCATATTCCTCCTAATACGTGCCTTCATAAACGCTGTGAGAACAAAATTCTTCCTGACAAATAAGAGGATAGTCCAAACTAGAGGCAGAAATATAGTTAACGAGGTGTCACTTTCAAGATTTGGAGACAGACCTCTAAAACAGTTTCTTGAGATAAAACGCGACTACACGCATAACGGCGAAGCTCGCTATGTCATCCGAATCTTTGACCCAGTCTCAGCAGAGACCATAATCGACTGCAAAGATCTGGACAAGAACTCAGTAGAAGCATTCGAAAAAATAGGCAAGGAAACTAGATGCCGTTACTGCGACACCAAAAACTCTGCCCTCAACGCAAGATGCGGCTACTGTGGAGCACCCTTATAGCACAATGGCATGATACCACTATAATTTTGCCAATGATTTCCCATAGTCGACAACAACAAATTCTTTACCTTTTTGAACTACCTTATGCCCCTCTTTCTCTAAAAGTTTCTTTTGACCCTCAACTCCACCAGGATATTTCTCGTTTATCACTCCACCAGTTTTCAAGGTACGCCAATAAGGAGTAATCTCCTTCTCACCCTTTTGCCTCTGTTCTTCAGCGGCGTTGGCTGCAATCCAAGCAAAGATGCCAGTAGTAATGGGGCAGCCAATTGTCGCCTTGTGTTTTCTTGCTAAAACTGCGCGAATATCGTTTATGGTGATAAGTTTGCCTTCAGGTACTTTTCTCATGATTTCATCAACTTCAATCGGCGCTGGGATAATCACTGTGCCCGTGCCCCATCTCTTGCTCATTTTGTCAGTAATTTTTTCTACCTTTGGCAGACCCTTGCTGTCCTTCAGTTTTTCGGACCAACTCTTTCTTTTTGGCATAATATTCCCTAAAAATTAGTTTTCAATTTTCTTAATAAGCCTTCACGCATGCTTCTGCAGAGTCATAAAGGAAACAAATTGTTAATAAGTCTGCAACATGAAGCAATGACTACACTATGAACACGTAGAAGGCAGTCAATTCATGGCATTCATTAAGCAAAGAAGTTCTCGGCTCTCTAAAGAACTCTTTTTCGGCGCACTAAACAGAGACCTATGGATAATCTTCCTCTCAAACACATTACTTTCCTTCGGAGACGGCCTATACTTCTACGTCTGGCCACTTTACATCCGAGATTTAGGCGGCACTCCAGGCGACGTGGGCATAATATACTCAGTCCTAGGTTTAGCTTCGGCTTTGACACCGCTCTTAGGCGGGTTCTTAGCCGATAAATACGACAGAAAGAAACTCATGATTTTGGCTTTTCTAATCTGGGTTCCTGTCCCACTAATGTTTTCGCTTGCGAACAATTGGAGCCAACTGATACTGCCCTCACTTCTCTACGGCTGCTTTATAGGCGGGCCAGCAGCAAGTGCATACGTAGCAACTTCAGCAAAGAAAGAGAAAATGGCTATAACATTCACTACAATTTCCGCATCATGGTCACTTGGCTACATATTCGCCCCAGGCATAGGCAGCTACTTAGCAACAATCATTGGAATAAGACAGGTATTCTACATCGCTTTTATCTTGTTTGTATTGGCTACGATAGCATTGTTTTTTATTCGAAGTCAACATGCCACAACCCATTCTTCAGAGTCACTAAAGCCTTCTAGTTCATTTAAGCCGAAGAAAATATTCGGTTGGGCGCTATTCTTTGCCGCAATATTCTTTACAATAACTCTGTTTAGACCGTGTATTCCCCAATTTTTCAAAGACATATATAGCTATGACGACTTTCACGTAGGCATCTTCGGCTCAATAACATTTTTCGGCTCATTTATGCTTGCGATTGGTTTAGGCAAAGTTGGCGACAAATGGAAGAAAGCCACAGCAGTTCTAATAGCCTTGCTACTGTCAATTGCTTCGGTCGGGTTGTTCATTTCTTTTAGAGATTTTGTCATCTTAGCCTTCTCCTCCTATCTTATGGGCGCTTCCTATGTAATCTGGTCATTAATGGGCGCTTTAATAGGTTCGCTTGCTCCAGAAGCGTCACGAGGAAGATGGATGTCAGTTGCACAAACAGCAGCACTCCTAGCGGCGTTTCCATCACCGTATATTGGAGGCATATTCTATGAGGCTTCGCCCTACAACCCCTTCCTAATAGCCATGGCAGCAACTCCAATACTGGCAATTATAGCCTTAATCATAGCATTGAGGAAAGAAGAGGCCTAAAAAAATAAACTGCAAAAAAAAGACAATATAAAAGGTTAAAATAAAGAAGAACAAGACCTTTAGCCCATTCTTTTGTGGGATATGGTTTTCTCTTCTTCTAATTCTCTGACTCGTGTTTCGATGAACTCTGCGACTTTTTCCTCGCCATATTTTTTGGCTTGTTGTTGCTTTTTCAAATGCTCTTTTATTGTGTTGAGAACGCTGTCCATGTTAAACGGTTTAAGTATGTACGCATCTGCGCCTTTGTTTACGGCTTCGATAGCGTTTTGCAGTGAGGGATAGCCCGTGATAATTATTTTTACCATTTTTGGAGTTGCTTCTTTCATGGCGGTCAACAGTTTTGTTCCTTCAATATCTGGGAGTCGAATGTCTATTAATGCGAGATTATAGAATTTGGCATTTGATTTTCTGATTGCTTCTTTTCCGTTTTCAGCGGTGTCAACCAAGTATCCCTCTTCTTCCAGTATAGTTGCTAAAGTTTTCCTTATGCTTTCGTCGTCGTCGATAACAAGGATTCTGGCATGTTCACCCATATTTTTTCACCTCCTTCTTCTAATCGGGGTTGGATAGGAATCATCACCGTAAATGTGGTTCCTTTGCCAATTGTGCTTTCCGCGGAAATGCTGCCTCCGTGTGCTTCTATGACGCGTTTGCAGATGGCTAAGCCTAGTCCCATTCCTTTTGCTTTTGTTGTGAAGAGCGGTGTCCATAACTTTTCTACAGTATCCTTTGGCATACCTGTTCCGGTGTCGGTGAAAGCGATTTCCAAGTTGCCACGTGTTTTCTTGCTTTTTATTGTGAGTTTGCCACCTTTAGGCATGGCGTCGATTGCGTTTTTAATGATGTTGACGAAAACCCTTTTCATTTTCTCCATGTCAACTTTTATTTTTGGTTTGGTCCGAGTTGAGTCTGACACTTGGATGTTCTTTGGAACTTCGACTAGTGATAATGCTTCTTTCATGATTTTTTTTGGGGTGATTTCTGTTAGCTCTAACTGCATCTCTCTTGAGTATTCTAGGAGGTCATTTATGATTTTGTTCGAGTATTCTATGTCCTCTTCAATAAGCTTCAGCATTTCTCTTGTCTTCTTGTTCATTTTTGGACCTGTCTTCATTTTCAAGTAGTATGTGGCGCCAGCGATGCCTGTTAACGGATTGCGCAAGTCGTGTCCTACCATTGCTGCTATCTCTCCAATGGCAGCGAGTCTCTCAGATTTGAGTAACCTGTTTTGAGCTTCCATTAGTTCTTGTGTTCTCTGTTTCACTTTCAGTTCAAGTTGGTCTGCATGTTCTTCGATTTGCTTTTTCGCTTCGTTCAACTGCTGAATCAGTTTGGCGTTTTCGATAGCTACTGCTGCTTGATGTAGGAAGAGTTCTAAGGGTGCTAAAGACTCTTTGGTTGGTCTCTTTCCGTCTAGCGGATCGTCTATGCTTACTACGCCTACGATGCGTCCATCAGCTAACCGAAGTGGAGCGTAAAGCAAGTCTTGTGGATCCCAGTCAACCATTTGTTCAGGGGTTAATTTGCTTGGAATTGTGCCTTTAGAGAATCTTTTTCTAACCCAAGGATCGCTCCATGGAAGGTGGTAAAATTCTCCTATTTTAAAGCGCTCATATTCTGGACCAAAGCGTTCACGCCACACATGTCCCGATCTCCTATTGATCCATAAAAATTCTCTTTCTTCATCCGTTAAGCCGACAGTTACTATGTCCTCTGGGTTTGCTATGTCCAGGTTTTCGTCTCTGGCAGAGATAACGACTCTTCGCCAACCGAGTTCCCCGATCGCTTCGGCGGTTGTTTGGAGGCGTTGGCGCAAATCCATGGAGTGAATCATTTCGGCAGAGCTCTTCATTAGCGAAGCCATTTGGCCTGAGCGCTTCTCGATCACTTGTCGTCTTGCTAAGTTGCTGATAGCAGTTGCAGCGTGTGAAGCCAAGATTTGAAGCAACGTCACGTCTTTTTCGTCGAATGCTCCCGATTTTCTGCTTTCTACGTCTAAAATCCCCAAGACTTTATCTTCTGCGACAACTGGAGCAGCAAGCTCTGAACGAATGCCAGAGACACCTTCAACATAATCTCTGTCTTTCCTCACATCAGAAACAAGGATAGGTTTACGCGTATTTGCTGCTCTCACGGTTATGCCTTTTTTTGTTCCATCTAATGGTAGTTCGAGAAGTATAGGTTTCGGAAATCCGAGTTGGCATGCAATCTTAAGCTTGCCTTTTTCTACGACCATGAACGTTGCATATTCAAAACCTAATGTTTTTTCCATGGCATCTAGTGTCAGTTCGTAAATCTGCTGAAGGTTGTTCGCGGTGTTTAGCTTTCCACTATAAAAGTTTAACGCAGAAAGCCTTTCCTCCAGCATCTTTCTTTCTGTAACATCGCGGTCAGCGCCTCGGTAACCAAGAAGCTGTCCGTCGACGCTGAGTATCGGGACACCATTTGTCTCTAAAATGACGGTACGACCACTTTTGTGGATGTTTCGGTTGATAAAGCTGGTGAAGCGCTCTCTTCGCGCAAAGACCTTGAATGCGGCTTCTTTTAGTTGTTCACGTTCCTCGGGCAGGAAAAAGTCATAGAAATATCTTCCAAGCACTTCTTCAGGTTTATACCCTAACACTTGCTCGACTATTGGACTTGCATATGTGTATTTGCCGTCGGCATCCACCTCCCATATCCAGTCGCCCGTGTTGGCTACAACATCCTGGAATCGCTCTTCCTCTTTCTTCAGCACTTCCCCAGCTTTCTTGCGTTCGGTGATGTCGCGAATAATTCCAAATTCTCCTACCACTTTTCCGTTTTCAATTAGAGGTATGCTTGTAAACTCTCCAACTAGATACTCACCAGACTTTGAGAGAACACGCAATTCGTAGGGTGATAGCGTTTCTCCGTGTAAGATCTTTTGAAACGTTTCTATAGCAAGAGGCAGATCATCAGGATGAATAATGGAAGCGAAGTGTTTGCCGAGCCACTCATTGCGTGACCAGCCCGTGAGCTTCTCAAACGCTGGGTTTAATGATGTAATCCTTCCATCTTCAGCAGAAAGGGTATAGATAACCTCGGGTGCGGCCTCAACGAGTCTGCGATAACGCCTTTCACTTTCCCACAATGCCTCATCCGCTTTTTTGCGTTCAGTGATGTCTTCTGTGTGAACCAAAACACGGTCTGGGGGCACAAAACTATAGCTAACAGCTAAATGCTTGATTTCACCAGTAGAAAAACGATAAGGCATTTCCCGCTTGATGGGGGTCTTTTCGACAAAGCACCGCGATAGTTCCTCCTGTATCTCTGGCCTGTCCTTGTACATTTCGCTGGCTTTTTTTCCAACAAAATTAGCAACGTTTCCATGCGTGATGGTCGTAGCAGCATCGTTGTAGTCTACTAACACAAAGTCTTTCCCGATCCTCTGCCAAGTGTAAGTAGGAATAGGGATACCTTTGTATTGCGCTCTCAACCTCTCCTCGCTTTCCCGTAATGCCTTCTCTGCCCTCTTGCGCTTGGCTAAAATTCTGGAGATGAATATACCAAATATGATAAAAGATGCCAAAATGTATGATCGAAAATAGACTTCAGCCATGGGCACAGCAAATATTAGCATATCCAAAAATGACCCTTCATAGAAAATGATGGAATCTATTGCAGCATCTATTATGTAAGCAGATAGGCCAGCAACAATAGAAAGAATAATCACTTCATATTTACCTTGGCTTCTGTACCAGTTTATTCGCATTCAACCAACTCCTCTGTCGTCTTGATTCCCTTTCTCTCTCGAAAAACCCGTTTAGCCGCAGCCACATACTCAGTAAACGCGAATTCCGTGGATTCATGCCACTTGAAAACTCCTCCAATCTTTTCATAAAGTCGTTTCATAATCAGAATCTCGAGAAAATTGGCTCCTAACCCAAAAATTTTTTCAATCGCCTTCGTAAAAGTCCTGATCTTGTGGGGGATTTCTTGTTTCTTGATGTTGAAACCTTTCTTCAGATGAAAATAGATTGCTTGCTTCGAAGACTCTCCTAACGAAGACAATCCTTCATCTACAGCCTCAGATAGAAGCTTTTCGAAATCACGTTTAGACAATGGTGTGACGCCTCGAGGCAAACGAATCATGAATTTAAAAATCATTTATACAAGGACAGTATAAGTCGCTTACGAATTTCTAATTTAGATTACAAAAATAGCTGATGAAGAAGAAGAAAGAAAAATAATTTTAAGGTACACACTTCATAGAAGAGATGGTTCCAAAATGAAAATGAATAAACGTAAACTGCTTATGGCAATATGCGAAGCCTTAGTAATCTATGGATTAATCATTGTAGGATATGGAATACTGGTCAATCATGTAACTCGCACATGGTCTGGAGACTGGCCTGTAGACAGAAACCTTCCATGGTTAACATTAGACGTTTTCATGATGATTAGTTTTGCCGTCTCCTTCTTTGCGTACATAGCATGGAGATACCTAAGATCCCTTGGCTCATCCTCACAAAACAAACTTTAAATGTTTTCCAAAGCAAGGAATGCGAGTTGTTTTTAGTATAGAAATTTTTTAACCTTTTTTTATTAAAAACTTCTTAAATATTGCTTATTCTGTCAAATAGTCCTCAGAATTAGGAGAATCGGTCTTGGTTAACGTCACAGCTGATTCGGTGCGTGACCGTTTAAACCTAACAGAAAACGATGTCGCAGACGAAAAAGTAAATGGAATGATTGAAGATGCGACAGCAACCATTGAGATTGAAACTGGGCTCAGCATAGATTATGCGAATTGTGGTGAGGCTGAGGCGGTTGCAATTAAAAATCTTGCAGCCATCTACCTTCTCTGTCACTTAACTGGCGGATCTGCAGCTGGTTTAAACTTCAGTGTGGGTGACTTGCATGTAGATGCCTTGAATAAATCCCCTACGGTTGACGTTCTCTATCGTGAAGTCGAGCGACTAATTCTCAGGTTAAGGCATCCGTATATGGAGAGAGTCTAATGCCCAACGATGCGTTAAGAACCTATTTCGACTTTATAATGAGTTATGCGCCATACTTTTACTATCTTCCAGACTCTGGAACAGTTGACCCTGAATGGGGTAGAGGACCAACTCCAGCTGCGTTTGCAATAGAATTTCTTTACGAGGCTTACGATGCAAAAGAGTTTGAAACCGAAAAAACGAGTATCTACAATAAGATTGTTGTCTTAGCCGATTATCTACTCTTAATTCAGTGTAATGACAACTTGAAACTTGCCTATGGAGGATTCAAGAGCAAAGATGACAGCACCTACTATTATTCAATTGACGCTATGCGGGCTATTCCAGCTTTACTGAAAGCCTATGATTTAACAGGTGCAGTCGCCTACTACGATGCTGCAAAACTTGCAGGCGGCACATTCCTCTATAACATGCAACATAAGCCAAGCGAACTGGGCATTCATGACAAATATTACGGCGGCTTCGCCCAAGCCGTAACCATAGCAGACCTTTGGGTTCCAGACATGTGGATAATCGACCTCTACAGCCTAAAAGCGCTCAAAAGTTTGTACACGCGAACTGGAGAGGCGAAATATCAGACAATGACAAGCGATGCTTTAGGCTTTCACAGAAGCGGCTTCGAAAACATCTACCTGAAATATTCTCCTCCTCCAAACGGTGACGGTGCATGGCATAGGACTGGTTTGCCAGAGAATCTGATTTATGATGATGACTTCGCTTACGCCTTGAATGCACTTTACGGTTATGAAGGCTGGAGCAAGTCTGTTAAAGAAGTTTATGACTTCATCAGCGCTATAGGAGCATGCAGCGAATACCCGGCCTATAATTCTGCTGTTTGTTGGGCGGGCTACGTGGATGTTGTCAATCGTAGGCCAGCATGTGAATATTATGACTCTGTGACGAGCGGAATCCTCTACGAAATAAGAAACACCCTTGACGCTTTAGCCATAGAACAGAGCGTAAAGACAATCCTACAAAGCTCAGACGCTTTTATGTTCTGGGGCGTAAAATTCCCCGACTACAGCCCAGTTGAAAGGAAAAAATCTATCGTAACCGTTTCTTGGCTTGCCCATCTGCTCTTAAACTATAATCCAGTTGCCTCTGCTTTTGCAAGAATTTTACAGACATACGGCGAACTAGTAACTATACATACTCGGCGAGAAGTCGACGGCACAGTCTCATATTCTTCAAATGCAACTGTTTTAGCCGTGGTAAATCCTGCTCAGGCTAATGAAATTCTTATTGAGCCTGGCTATGCTTCAAACGATTATGTTCGCATCTACTTGCTCTCTGCCATTGCTCATAGAGATAGAATGACATGGCGAAACACTGAATACGAAATTGGTCCAGTTGAGGAAGTTCGTTTTCGCGACCAGTTAATGTATCACACTGCTTTGTGCAGGAGACTGATTAAGTGAGTGTTGCAGAAGACCCCAAAGAGACTTTGAAGAACCTCATTAAGAGTAACATAGTACTCTACAAAGATGACAATATAACAAGGGTGAATGTTCTCGTCGCAGATGAGTATGTGGAAGAGTTTTGGCAAAAATATGACGTAATTATAACAGTCGGATTAGGCAGCGACAAGGAACGGCTAATGAGTCTTGGAGGCACATGGAGAGACATAGTTGCAGACTATCAAGTAGGCGTTTGGACAAGAGACCAAACTGGAATATCAGGGCAAAAAATGCGTTGGAAAACGATACGGGAAGTTACGAGAATTGTTAACGAGAATATGAAGAACCCAAGCGGTATATTAAACTGGATAAAATTAGCCGGCTGCACAGACGCTGATAGAATCGACCTCAAACCCGTTTTGTATCATTCTGATATCAGAGTTGAAACTCATAGGTATGAAAACACATGACACAAAAAAGAGGTGAAAAACAAAATTGACCACACCTGTTTACGGTGCACACGAAGCAAAAGCCTACTTCATAGAAGAAGCAAATTACGGCGAAACCCCAAGCGGACCTGGACAACCTGCTATGGTAGCAATCGGCATTGTTCAAGAAGTTGAGCCCGCATTAGACCCTGGACTTGTCAAAATTCGTGGAATTGGCTCAAGAGACTTGCAATATATTCGCAGAGGTTTGAGGCATGCAGATGTGAAAGTCACTTACGCTCCACAAAACATTAACTTTCTGCAGCATGCAACTACGTTGACATCTTTAAGCGTGGAAGTTTTCTACGAAAAATCCAGTGGAGTTATTTCGCTTAACCATAAAGGCTGTCGCATCAATCGCTTAACAGTAGAAGCCTCAGCAGAAGAGATAATGAAAGTTACGGCTGAGTTGGTTGGGCAAAATGTAGTTGTCGGCACTGCCAAGATTGGTGCAAGCTATGGCGACTACTCCGATGCGCCTTTAGTCTGGTATGATACTTACGTAAAGAAAGGCGCCAATACGTTAGGCAAAGTCAGCGACTACCGCTTCACTATAGGAAACAATCTACGAGGCATTCCAGTCATCAGAACAACCGACGGATATTTGCTGAAATACCTTTGCGAGCGTCAAAGGGAACTATCGGGTGAAATTGTCTGCGATTTTGAAACAAAAGAAGAAATGGACGAAATCGTAAACGATACAGAATTCACTTTGGAGTTTGGATTAGGCGGAACACGCAAGGCAATTTTCAGCAACTGCAAATGGAGCACTAGCAGTCTGGCAACTCATGTAGGAGAACTTGTGTCACAAAAACTGTCTTTCACAGCTAAAAGCGTGACAGTAAGTTAGGAGAGAAAGGAAGTTGAGGACGGAAAAAATTGAAATCGACAACCGATACGGCGAAGAACATGCGGGTAAATATGTGTTCAGCGAGATTACATGGGCTAAACGCAGTCGAATAATCCAGAAACACACAAAATATCACCCCCTAACCGGTCAAGTTATTAGCAGCGACTATGTTGCCATTCAAGCAGAGACCATTTTGGCAAGCTTAAAAGAGCAACCCTCAAACAAGCCTATCTCACTGGAAAAACTGCTCAGCGAAGAAAATGGCGTTCCAATCGAATTGGGCGAATTGTTCAGCCAGATAGTCAATCGGTTATGTGGGCTACTGCAGAAGAAGCAAAAAACTCGTAAGGGCGATGAAACGTGGCAAACCTCACCCAAGCCTCACAGAGTTTCGCTTATGCAAAGAGTTCGGCTGGACACTCCCAGAACTGCGAAGACAATCAGCGAAAGAGGTTGACATGTTCATCGTGATTTTGAATGAATTAGACTACCAAACCGAAGAGGAAGTGGAGAAGGCTAAGAGGGAAAATAGGCATGTCCGTGGAATATGAAGTCAAAGTAGAGGGAACAGAAGAACTGAAAGCAAAAATCGAGCGTTTAGACGCAGCTCTCCAAGCCAAGGTTCATGATGGCATGAAAGAACAAGCTGAGATTATGAAAACAGTAGCCCAAAATTTAGCACCCGTAAGGACTGGAAGGCTGCGAGACTCGATCTACGCCAAAGTCGAAAATTGGATTGCAAAAGTTGGTGCATCAGCTCCATACGCAGTCTATCTAGAGTTTGGAACTCGCTTCATTCAGCCAATTCGCTTCTTGTCTAGAGCTATAGAGATACAGGCTCAAAGCATGATTAATGCGATTAATCAAGCGGTTGACGCAGCCATAAAGGAGACATCAGCATAAATGAGTTTTCACGAAATGGTTGTTACAGTAAGGGCTGTGAACCGTGCAAGTCATGAGTTCAGTCGCATAAGTGCCGACGCAGTTAGCATGGAAGCAAGAATAAGATCTGTTGCTGCAACCGTAGCTGGTTTAGGTGCAGGTGGCATTGCTGTCGCTCATCTTGCTCACCAGTTCGGTATATTGAACGACCAGCAGGCAAGAGCAGTATCTTCTGCCATGAGTGTGGTTACTGTTATGGGCATGTTTCTGCGGACAAGTTGGGGCATGGCAATCGCACAGAAGATTTATGCCATTGCGACTGGAGTTGCAACCGGGGCTACTTGGGCTTTTAACGCTGCATTAGCGGCGAAAATCGTTTTGCTAACTTTAGGTGTAGGTGCAGTTGTTGTTGCAGCTGCAACTATGGCAGCTCTAGCCATGCAAACTCAAGCCGCAGCAGGCGCTATGCGTGAATACAATACTGTCGCTGGAGAGACGGTCGAGCATGCACGTAGCATTGGTCGCGCAGGTGAAGAAGAAGTTGCCTTGCTGAGGCGAGGTGTCGACTAGCAATGAGTTACTTTGCCCGTTGCAGCTGGAGACTACTATATGTACGTAGTATCGCTGAGGGGGGTCAGTGACTGATGAGTATAAATTCACCTGTTGCTTCTGTTGTTTTTGGCTCTATCACGCCTCTTCAAGGCGACATTATTGATTTGCAGATTCACTTAGGCTGTAGCAATGAAATAAGCAGCTTTGATTGTTTGCTTCAGAATTTTGATAAGAAGTACAGTCTTGGCGGAACATACCCCATCAACGTTGGTGTTGATGGCAGCATAAGCCTTGGCAGAGGCGCCAATTGTCCTTTAGTCTTGACTTTGAAGGTTGAAGAAATTGAGCCTTTGTCCACTGCGACTGAAAACTATATTCGGGTTAGGGGACGTTGCTGGGGCGAATGCCTGTTTAGGCGTTTGGTCACTAAATGTTATGACAATGTTAAAGGCGAAGCTGTAGTCAAAGACATTATCGACAACTATACGTCTCTTAGCCATGTTCGAAACAGTGTAGAATTGATTGAAGACACGGATACTACGTATACGAAACTTGATTATGAGGATACTCCTGTCTTTGATATCATAAAATACATCGCTGAAACGGCGGACAAGGCAGGCGTAATAGGCTATGACTTTAGAATTGCTTCAGACGGAAAATTCGAGTTTTTCCCAAGAAACAGTAAAACGTCACCTGTTAGTCTTTCAGAACGCTTAGAAGTTAGCGAATATGCAAAGAACATTCATCGCATAAGAAACAAAATCACGGTTTACGGCGCTGCAGAAAGAACCAAGCCCAGCAACGAAGATTCATGGACTGATGGCACAGCAGACCAAAGTCAAAGCGATGCAGTTGAGGATTCACATCTTCAGCGAACCTATCAGCTTGTTTCAACGCTTACGTTTACTCCTTCTGCAAACCAGAAAATAGCACTTAAAAAAGTCAAGTTAGATGTCAAAGTAACGTCTCCGCACACTGGGCAATACAAAATAACATATCAGAAGGGCGCAGGCGCAGAAACAGACTTAGCGACTGACCAATCTTTCGCAAATACTGCGTATGAAACGAAGGAGCATGTTTGTGCGATTAATGGTGATTTTGGAGAAGAAATAGTTGTACGGTTTTACACGAAAATTTATCTGGGTCCTTATGATGGCGAATTGGTTTCAAGCAAAAATTATTACATGCACTATGACCTTTTAGTCTATGACTGGGATCCGGATCAAGCAGGCTTAGGCATAATCCTAGACGCTACGGACAAGCAGCAGGGCACTGCAAGCGTAAAGGTTACAGCAGCATCAACCACGTGGGCTGGAGCAACGCTAACGCTCGCAGATGCAGATAAGGTGAATGGAAACAAATTCGCTAATATCAATGTAAAGGTCAAGCTAGGAAGCAACTATAAGGGCTCGGGACAAATCTACCTTTATAGCACTCAAGTGCCGCCTGACAATTATGTTTCTCAACCAATAAACGTGGCAGTTGGACAATGGCAAAACCTTTCATTTGCTGTTGGAAGAAAGAATAGAAGTCAATGGTTCGGCAATCCTACAAGTTTCGATTGGACACAGATCAAGAAGATTCGGTTAGTCTTTGATTTGGTTGACACAAGCAGCGGCAACTTCCTCTTTGACCACATGTTCTTTGGCAGTGGAAGATGGGAAGCCACAAGAGAGGACGCGACAAGTCAAAGTCAATATGGGTTACGGGAAAAAGTCGAAACAGACGAAGAATTACATAGCGACGCAGAATGCGATTACAGGGCTAAAGCGTTACTTGACTTTCTTAAGGGTCCCATTGAAACCTTGAAGGTACGTAGTGAAGTCATAGATTATGGCACTTCTCCGATTTTGGCTGGCGACAAGATTCATGTTACGATTCCAAATGAAAATATTGATTCTGACTATCGTATTATTTCAACAGAGTACAGGGCAAGCGGGAGAGACCAAACTTTAGAAGTTGAATTAGAGTTGGCTAAGGAGCCACAACTTTTAGCAGACTTCATCTATGGCTTTCGAAAGGCGATTCAGAAACTTGACAAATACAAGGCTAGTTCTTCGGCTGGCGGAGTTTCTAGTGGTGGCGGAGGAGGCGGCGGTGGTGGAGGCGGTATGGTTCAGCATGGTAATGAATGGCATGATCCAGACATGGCTACAGCGGAAGAACTTGCAATACATGAGGCAGACCCAAATATTCATCATAATGAAATTCATGCTAATGAAGCCCATGACCCTGACATGGCTTTACAAAGCGATTTCGCTTCACATAAGGATAGACATAAGGCTGGTGGTGCAGACGCCTTCACCGTCGCAGACTTACTCGACGCTGTCGCAAGAATCAAAGTGCGGAAAAATTCAGGTGCCTCAAATGTTGGTGTGCGACGGTGATTAAACCTTATTGAAGGTTCAAGCATTGCTTTAACAATTGCAGACGACCCGACTGACGAAGAAATAGATGCGGTAATTGCTTCTATTTGCGGTACAGGCGCTAAAGGCTATCTTGTTGCCAATCAAAACATTGCTACTGGCACATGGACAAAAGTAGCATTAGACGGGGAAATATTCGACGACCTTGGAGAATTTAACCCTAGCACACATCGTTTCACGATTCAGAATACTGGAAGATACTTGCTTTCTGCTGCCATATTGTTTTACGAGATGACTGATCAGGCTAGTATAGAACTTGCTATTAGAAGGGTTTGGGATGGCAATTACGCAGAAATTATAAATCCTGTTGGTCGTATGAGTGGTTCAGGCTGGTGTGGTTTGAACATGTCTACTGTTACGCAGTTGCAGGCTAATTGGGTTTTGGAGTTATGGGCTTACCAGTCTTCTGGTGCAACTAAACTGTTGCGTGGCGATAACATTGAAGGACGCACTTTCATGTCTGTTATACGCCTTAAATAGGGGGAAGGAAATCGTGGAACAATTCATAGCAAGAAACTATGCCTTAGATTTAATAAAGGCAACAGATAGAAGCATCTTAGCCAACATTCTATGGTATTTCGTCGTGACATCTCTGAAACCATTAGCGGAAGAAACCGCAGACACATACGTGAATATGTAGTTAAGCAGATGCTGTGACTGTAAATGCCGATGATCCGTGATGTGTTATATTGGCCAAAACACTTACGCGACAGAGTTAAACATGTTGCACAACAGTTTCAACAAGAAGAACTGAAACGCAATTTGGCAGAAACCGATTTGAGGGATGTTATAATAGTATGTGTTGCAGAAGCCTTACCTAACGTTGAAAAGATGACCTTGGAACATTTTAAACAGAGAGTAGATAAACTAAAGAGGAGAGTTAACTAAGCAGCGGCAAGTAATGAGGTTTATTAAGGGTCTGTTTCTCTGAAGTATAGTGCTACTGTCATCAAGTCTAGTATGTTGATTTTGCTGTCTTCGTTGAAGTCGCAGCTGGTTACCAGTAGCTGCCCCAATAGTATACGAGTATGACAAGGTCATCTATGTCAACTACTGAGTCGTTGCTTAAGTCCATATTTCCGTTCCAGCTTGAGCCGCCCTCATGTGTACCCCAATGATAAATGATTAGGAGCAAATCGTCAATATCGACTATGTGGTCCCCGCTAACGTCGCCTACAACAGTAACCAAAACTGTGCCGTATATGTACGTGTTGTCTGTTTTGTCTGTTTCGCCTGGAACAGGCCAAGCATAGGCACTCATTACATAGCTGCCTTTAGCAAAGCCAGATGTGTTCCAAGTAAAGGTGGTGGTTGTGGAGTTTCTACTTGCCAGAGTTACCTGTTTTTGATCAATTACGGTTGTGTTAGCATAAGCAGTGATGCTGAATGTTTCGGTGTTAATGCCATAGTTTATTATTTTGGTGCTTATTATTGATTTGTAGCCTTGACCAACTATGGTTTTGGATGTTGTAACATTGGTTATTCCGATGTCATGAGGGCCGCTGTAAGACTTCATTAGGGGATAATTGTCTTGGTTGAATTGGTCGATAATGTAGGCTATATCTCCTATTCCATCGCTTCCTGTCTCGTTTTGGTATGGACCGCTATAAGAGTCCGTGCCGTTGTAGTTGCTCCAAAAATTGCCTTCCCAACCTTTGTTCCAGACATTATCTTTCGAACCTTCTACATGTGCAGGGTTAGTGTTGTTTAGCAAGTTGTTCTGATAAATAGTATTATTGTTGGAGCTTTCAAGATGAATTCCGATAGCATTGTTGTACACTCTGTTGCGGAATATTGTGCTGTTGTCGAAGTGATAAGTAAATATGCCATTAAAATTGCTAGAAGCAATCATGTTTTCAATTATTGTTGTATTCATGCAGTTTTCCATGTCAATTCCATAAGTATTGTCTGCTATTATGTTGCGGTTTAATAGAGTGCTATTTGTGTAGTCAAAGAAGATCCCAACTTCATTGTAGGTTACTGTGTTGTCACTTACAGCACCGTTATTGGAAAGTAATTCCCAAACACCGTCAGCATTATTTGTTATAACATTGTTAACAATTCGACTATTGTAAGATCCCTCTACCAATACACCAACAGTGCCGTTTTGAACGGTGAAATTTGCTAAGATAACATTGTTCGCAGTTATATGAACGACTGCAAAGGTCCCTGAGCCTTGTATAACAGTCGTGTTTTCGTTTTGCCCTATCAGCTTAAGAGATTTTTCGACAAATAAAGTTTCTTCATAGTTTCCTGAAAAAACTAGAATGGTGTCTCCATCGCTAGCTGCACTCATGGCTTCATTGATTGTGTGGAAGTCTGCTGGTCCATCATCATCGACAATCCATGTTGTGGGACTGGCGTTGACGTCGATGTTTGATCTGGAGACAATAAGAAGCGATGTTGAAAGTAAGAAACAGAGTGTTACTGCAGTCCTTTTCATGAGCTGACTTTCTTGCTTCATAGTGAAACTCTTGGCGCGGTGATATTTAACGGTTCAGAAATAATCTTCTATGCGACGCAGTTGTTCTTTCCAAGGCAAGCTTATTAGAGAGTTAACTTGCCAACGTTCTTGACAAAATGGAAAAAAAGGGAGAGTTGAAGAGCTTTTCATTCTTGTCGTCACTTTTGCATGAGTAAACGGATGTTGCCCCAAGTGTTCCCTGCATCTTGGGATATCACTGTTATACGCAAGCCGTATGTTGGAACAATGGTTCCAGCATCTGGTAGGAACGGATATCGCCAAATGATTATGCCGTTGGTGACAAAAACAGGTTCCACAGCGGGGTTGTAGTAGCCGTGGCTGTCATCAAATATCGGTTCACCATGCAGAGATGGATATGTCCTTGTTCCATAGCCAATCAGAGGTGTTCTGTATGTTAGGGTGTTTGATACTGTTCGTTGCCTGCTGAATGTTGCATCCTGAACTTGGACACTTGTTCGCCAAGTGTATCCGCCTACAGGTGTCTTGAGTGGTGCTGGGTGCGAATCTACAACAAGTAAGTACCCTCGTCCCGGGTGTACTCCGACCCAGTTGTCACTATATGCGACGTTTCTGTACCAAAGTAGAAGCCCTGGGTTGTAAGAGAACCGTTCCGCATAGCCTAGGTTATAGTAATACGTTGAAGGCCAGCTGTAACAGTACTGCAACGATTGATCAAAGCCGACGAAGTTTCTCCATTCCATCATGTAATAGTGCGCCGTAATTACCGCTCCTCTTCTGATCCAGTACTCCGCTGTCCAGCCTGGGTCAAGTGTTTCAACGTCGTCAAAGAATATTGTCGTTCCGTCTGCAGTGATCGTGATGTCATCTACGTACCAGCCTAGTAGGTAGGTTGCCCAGTCGGTCATGTATCGGAATCGTAGGTCTATGACTTCGCCCACATAGGGAGTCAGATCAAAGGTTTCGTGCACCCATCCGCCGCTTGAAGCAGTGAAACCTGGCAGATTAGCGACTATTTCTGGCATTGCCTCTGGATCATGAGTCGTCGTTACTCTGCCTTCCACATCATAGAGTGAGGTCCATGTGGCTCCATCGTCGGTTGAAACCTGAACGAAGCCGAAGTCCCAGTAGTCTTCTATAACGTACCATGTCCAGAATGTTAGTGTGGCGGTTGATTTGCCAGTCAAGTCAACTGTTCGAGTGAGCTTTGTGTCTATGAGGTTTCCTTGATTACCCCACCAATCGTATTGACCGCTGTATGGTACTTGAACGACCTGACTAGGCAAATTGACTTGCACAGCCTTTATTCCGCCATCAACTTCAACTTGGTCCATCCGAACGTCGATGCCATTATGCAAACTAGACAAACTGTAGACCAGCATGTTACCTCCCAGACCCGGATATACCCATCCTAGGACATATTTACCCCAAACACTGATGTGCGATGGTCTTGTGTCTAATGTGTCAGCGTCTCCGAGCCAGCTTCCGGTTGACATCAGGTCCCAGAAGGCTGGGCTTGATTCACCACTGTAGATGGTGTCGTATGAGTCTGGCAGGCCCAAGTCATGTCCAAATTCGTGGGAGAAGACTCCGATATTGCCGTTCTCAGGCATTATCGTGTAGTAGTAAGCATAGACTCCTGGCGCGGCTTCGTAGGGCTCTTCTGTCCACCAGCTGTGTGACCATATGGCATCGTCGCCTTGTGCACCACCGCCAGCAGCCTGGTCTTCTCCTGAATGGATGATTGCAAGGTGATCGATTATTCCATCGGGGACTCCATATGGTCCTGTTTGGTCATAGTCAGCCCACGGTATTCCTGGAAACTGAATGTTTGCATAATAGACTGCGTCTTCGACAATTCTTGATACTCGTCCATTAAAGTTATCGTGTCCGCCAGCTGGATCATCAGCTCCGTACCACCATTCAGAGTGGGGTATCTGGATCCACCCAATGACATCTCCTTCAATTGTGAACATGCCATAGGATTGTTCTAGATAGTAGTTTGCCATGGAAAGTTCGCCAGGGGTCTGGTCAAACATCATGTTTTCGTAGTGCGTCGGTGTGAAGTCTTCAATCCAGAACATCGTATTGTCGTAGGGTCCTGGTTCTGGTATATTGTTGTGTTCTGGTCCATAGAACGGTGAGTCAGGCTCCTGAGCTGTGAACTCGACAATCAGGACAATCATCGGGTCTGTGCCTATTGGGTCGATTTCTGGATCCACTCCTATGTTCTGTCCAACGTCTCTTGCGCCGATTCTCTCAGCCCTGTCCGGTCTTGGATCCTCGGGCCTGACCCTTTTTTGAATAAAGTACGCATTAAGGTAACTCACAACCTGCTCCTGAGTGGGGTCGGTTGGCAAGAGGCCTCTTCTGATCGCTGAAGCTACAAGCGCATCCCTGTTGGGAGTGTACACACCTGGAGATTCGTACTTCGGAGTAGCCATAGGTGCATCTATTTTCATAGGAATTGCGACAAGCATTATTGAAGTCAAAAGGGCAAAAGATATCAATATTGACAGTATTTTCTTCATTTCCTTTCTCTCTCTATTGTTTCAGAATAAAATTATCTTTTATTTATCGTATTTGAATCTTGTGGAATTTTGTTCTAGGGGTAAATGCCTATCTTCTCAGTCTCACGATTGAGTTAGTTTGCTTTAAACTCTGCAACTTTATTTCTCAGCGTTCCTATTTTATCAATTTCTATCTCAACTATGTCGCCTTGTGACAGAAACTTTGGCTCAGGCTTCATAAATACGCCTACACCTGCCGGAGTTCCAGTTGCAATCACATCCCCAGGCTCCAAAGTCATCACAACACTGAGATAATGAACAATTTCATAAACATTCAAAACCATATTCTTCGTAGAGGAATTCTGTCTCAATTCACCATTAACTCTCGTGCAGATATGTAAATCATTGGGATTTTTAATCTGGTCCATGGTTGTGATGCATGGACCCATAGGCGCAAAAGTGTCAAAACTCTTTCCCCTAGTCCACTGCCCATCCTTAAACTGTATATCCCTTGCAGAAACATCGTTGAAGGCTGTGTATCCAAAGATATAGTCTTTAGCTTCTGAAACTGGAATATCCTTTCCTTTCTTACCGATTATTATGGCTAACTCAGCCTCGTAATCGAGTTGCTTCACGAAACTTGGCTTGACTATAGGCTTTTCTGAACCGATAACTGCTGTGCGAGGCTTCATGAAAATAACAGGCTCATCTGACACCTCTTTTCCCTGCTCTTCTATATGGTCTCGGTAATTCAATCCTAAACAGATGATTTTTGGAGGTGAAGGCACAGGCGGCAGAATAGTTACTTCGTCTATGCTGATTCTTGCCTCCTTCTTTTCAGCGTTTGTTGAATGATGCATTAGCTGCTCAATGATGTCAATTCCTCTTTTGCCAAGGGTTATGACTTCATCAAGACTCATTGGAGGAGGAATTCTCAGAGCCTTCGGAAGCCCCATGAGAGATATAATCTCATTATCGACTAGTATGCCATACGACTCCATGTTTGAGCAAACATAACGAGTTAACTTCAAAGTCTTTCACCTGAACTTGTGTGCATGCACATGTCAGCAAAGTTGTATAACACTTCTTGCTTTTCTCGATTCCACATATGAGTTTTTGGACATATTATGAAACATGCACTTGGGGCAAAAGAAAAGTGGAGAATCCCTCCTTCACCTCCTGAAGTCAAAACTTTTGGTGTAGAGAAGCTTCCTTGGATCATCGTCTTCGATAAGAAGGGAGGAGAGGTAGGGAAGATTGTAGAAAATCCAGTGCATACTGGTTCAGTCGAGGAAGAACTACAGTACATAATCCTCAGAAATTACCGCGTGAAATGGTAGGCGCTATTTAGTCTTGTAATTTGAGCGATTGTCTTCTTATTGGTCTTCTGGTTGGCGTAGCTATTTTTAAAATTAGAACAATTGTTGCTGTAAGAATAATGAACAGTGGGAGGATTAGGGCCTGTGGGAATTCTGGTATCATTGCAGTGATAACGAGGAAAGCAGACCACCACTCTGTTGTTGTTTCGATTTGATACCACATTTCCATAGACATCTCAACTAGCATTCCAGATGCTCTAAGCCAGTATAAGTTGTAGGACCAGGTCATGTTCATCCCAAGATAGCTATAATTCTGGGCTATACTTAGGTGATTTGTCTGCATAGGATAGCCGAGATATGTACGGAAGACGGTTTCATTTATGGTTGCGCCCTCAAACCATGTCATTTCAGGTGGAGAAGTGTATATGAGATCGCCTGGATTGAGGTTGGATGCAATGAAGTCACCAGTTGCGTTGCCTTGTCCAGTATCAACATCTACGATGCCGTTGGGACCTATTTCTTCTGTGCCGTTCGTGTACCCGATTCTGGTTTCGAAGGTGATATTTGTGCCTGTAATTGTAAGAACTGTAATCTTCACCCAACTTATGTTCCAAAACTCAGATGGCATATATGTTGAATTTCCAGGTGTGGAGACCGAGTATGTAGCCCAGTCGCCAACATTGACGCCAACAGTTCTATCAGGTTCTGCTTTAACGACTGCTATGAATTGTATCCCAAACACTGCAAGTAACAAGAACATATGCAAGGAAGCTACTACAAGAGTTATATTATTTGTTTTCATAAATCCATATTTTGTCTTCACACTACATAAAACATTCGGTTATTTCGCCAATAACCTCTCAGATTCTTCTTCTCCTTAATTTTACCGAAAATCTTGCTCCAAAAGAAATAAGTTTAAGCGAGTATGAAGAAAAACGTGTTTCAGCATTAGAGAGGTGTTCGCCTTGTACGATGTCATAATCATTGGTTCAGGCCCAGCAGGCTTAACAGCCGCAATTTACACTGGAAGAGCAAAACTTGAAACGCTTGTAGTTGCAGGTCTGACTTCTGGCGGTCAACTGATGCTTACTGGGGGAGTTGAAAACTTTCCAGGCTTTCCAGAACCCATTTTAGGACCAGAACTAATGGATAAGATGCGAAAACAAGCTGAGCACTTTGGCGCTAAATTCCTATTTCAAGACGCAACCGCTGTTGACTTTTCTTCCAAACCCTTCAAAGTGAAAGTAGGTGGTCAAATTTTTGAAGCAAAAACTGTCATAATTGCAACTGGATCATCGGCTAAATGGCTTGGTTTAGAATCTGAAGCAAGGCTGAGAGGAAGAGGTGTATCCAGTTGCGCGATTTGTGATGCTCCCTTTTTCAAAGAAAAAAAGGTGGTTGTGATTGGCGGGGGCGACACAGCAGTAGATGAGGCATTGACGCTTACCAAATTTGCCAAAGAAGTAACGCTTATTCATAGACGCAATGAACTTAGGGCGACAAAAATTCTCCAAGACAGGGCATTTAGTAACAAAAAAATTAGTTTTGTTTGGGACAGCGTGGTTGAAGAGATATTAGGCAAGAACAAGGTTGAAGGGATACGCATAAAAAATGTTAAGACTAGTGAAAAATCAGAGATTGCGACAGATGCTGTTTTTGTCGCCATCGGGCATGAGCCTAACACAGGCATTTTTAAGGGCCAGATTGAACTTGACAGTTACGGGTACATTGTGGCAAAAGATGAAACGAGAACAAGCGTTGAAGGAGTTTTTGTCGCAGGAGACGTTCAAGATTATCGGTATCGACAGGCAATTACAGCGGCAGGTTCTGGATGCAAGGCAGCGCTAAATGCAGTAAAGTATATTGAAGAGCATTATTCTTAAGCGGCTACTTCTCCCATCGTTTGACTATTTTGTCCGTCTCTGTGATTTCTGCGTTGTACACATTTTTTAAGTATTCTAAGCCTTCTTTGTAGTCTTTTTCTGTGAAGGCTTCTGTAGCGTCTTGTGGGATTATTATTCTGTAGCCTCTAAAGAAAGCGTCTGCAGCTGTATGCCTAACACACATGTTTGTGTGCAAGCCAGTTAAGATTAATGTGTCTACTTTCAAGTTTCTAAGCACTGAATCTAGTCCAGTTTCAAAGAATCCACTGTAAGCCCGTTTCTCAAGAACAATATCCTCTTTAGATGGTTTGAGTTGAAATATAACTTCTGCTCCCTTAGTGCCTTTCATAGCGTGTTTTCCCCATTTTTTAAGTTCAGAATCAGTTGGCAAGTGGGCATCATTAGAATATATCACAGCGATATGCTTCTTTCTGGCAGTTTCAACAAGTTTCCTTATATTAGGAATTATTTTGTCAGCTCTTTCACATTTGAGTTCCCCTGTGACAAAGTCTTCAAGCATATCAATTACAACAACGGCTTCCATAAGAATCCACACCTTTTTATAAAGAGATAACTAAAATGCAGTCCATAAAAACCTTTGTTGTTAAAAGGTGCGCTGAAAAGTTGGCTGAGGAAAAAGAAATAGTAACCACTCTTGAATTGCAGAAGGGTTTTGAGTTTAAAGTGGAATTTGACCTAGAAAATGTAAGCGACTTGCTTATGGATGAGCCTACTCCAGTTGGGGAAGGTTTAGGACCTAATGCTTCTAGGGTTCTGTCTGCGGCAGTTGGCAACTGTCTAAGCGCTAGTTTACTTTTTTGTTTAACAAAAGCAAGAGTCAACGTTGAAGGCTTGAGAACAACTGTGGCAACCACGTTGGCAAGAAATGAGGAAGGATACTGGAGAGTTAAAGGCATCAAGGTGAAGATTTCCCCGCAAGTGAAAGAAGAATTTAGTGCTCAATTGAAAAGATGTATCGAACTTTTTGAAAACTACTGCATAGTTACGCAGAGTGTGAGAAAAGGCATACCAGTGATGGTAGAAGTTCTGCCAAAATCTATATGATACTGTGATTTTAGGCTGTGAGTAGTTTCTTTTTCGATATTATTTTCTCTATTTTCTTTTTTGCATCGATTTTTTGGTATATTACTAAGGCTTGATTTAAAAGCGAGTAAGCTCTTTCCCTGTCATCTTCTTCGTTTCTCTCCAAATACACTAAGCCATATTCGTATAGAAGTTCAGCAAATCGGATGACATACCATTTTTGTGCGTTTAGGGATTTGTATCCTTGAAAACTTTTTTCGAAATGTTGTATGGATTGTTCCCAGTTTTTCTGTTCTCTGAAAACCATTGCTTTCAACATTTCAGCGTAAGGCATGACTAACCTATTTTTTGTTCTAGTCGCGTATTCGTAGGTTTTTTCAACTAGTTCTTTGGCTTTCTCAATTTCTCCTTTTTTTAGATATAATTTTGAAAGGACAGGAAATACATCCATAGTCTGGGCACTTGGATCTGCTTTTTCGTTGATGCAGCTGCTTTCTTTCAAGTATTTCTCAGCTTCCTCATAGTCTTCCATTTCCATGAATAATTCTCCAAGCCATAAGGTAGCAAGTGCAGCATCTTGGTATTCTCCAACTTTTTTTGCCATATCAAGGCTTTCCATAAGATACTGAAGGCTCTTGTCCAATTCGCCTAAGACTTGATAACACCATCCAAGACCACACATTGCGCCCGGGGCGTGAACGACATTTCTAGTTCTCTTATCTAACGCTAGGACTTCTTCAGCCAGGGAAGTGGCTTTCTGCATTTCTCCCATGAGAGCATAACAATACCCCAACATAAGATCGATCCAAGCCTGGACATATACATCGCCAACTTTCTTTGCTAATTCAGATCCTTTCTGAGCGGTTTCGAATGCCTTTTGAAATTCCCCCATGTACGAGTAGACCATGGAAAGGTTGTTGTAAAGATTAAGAGCAAGTTCTACACAGTTGCCTTCGAGAGCTATTTTTAGTCCTTGTTCATAGTAGTTTGGAGCCTTTTCTAGTTCTCCTGACTTCAGACTTAATGTTCCTAAATCGTTGTAACATTGTACTAGAACTGCGTGGGCACACAGTCTCTCTGCTAGCTTTAAGGCTTTCTGGGTCCAAGGCAAAACCTCTTCGGCAGACTTGCCACTTCGCCAAAGCATGTGAGAAATATCTTCATATAAACTGGCTAATTCCACACTTTCAGGTTCCTTTTCAAGAATTTCTAAAGCCATGTGATGATGCTCAGAAGCCTTGTCCTTGTCTCCTAGGACTGACCAAAGTCCATATGCTCCTTTGGCATGTAGCCTTGCAATGTTTTTCTTATCTCCTAACTGATTCCATAATGTCAAGGCCTCATTCCAGTATTTCATGCAGTCATCAACCTTCCCCATCCACCCTTTGAGGTCGCCAAGCCTCTCAATTATGCGAGCTTTTTCTTCGAGATTGACTCCTCTCTCTTCGAGTAGATCAAGAGCATGCTGAAGATAGGAAAAAGCTTCATTATGAGCGTATACCTTCTGTGCCTTTTCCACTGCCTTCAAGAAGTAATCAAGTGCCTTGTCTTTGTCACTGCCTTCTAGAAAATGGTAGGCTAACTCTCCCAAATGTTCATCAATCTTTTTAGCATATACTTTCTCTAGGGCTCGTCCTACTACGCCATGAAGCCTATTATGTCTTAAATGACTAACTTCCTCGTGCACAACATCTCTTATTATAATATCGGCAAAGGAGTATACGTCTTTCCCGCGAATCACTCTCTCCTTAACGAGCCCAGTTTTGAGTATTTTTTCCATTAGTTCAAGCAGTTTATCCTCTTCAAAGCCAGTAACTCCGCACAAAGCCCCAAAACTGAAGTCGTTCCCAACAAAAGAGGCCATAGTCAACACGTTTTGACATTCATCATCTAACCGAGTAATTCTAGCCCTTATAACGCTCTTAACGGTTTTAGGAAACTCAATCCTTGAAACTTCCTTAATCTTCCATTTACCCTCATGCCGATAGATGACTCCCTCTTCCTTCAGAGACTTTATCACCTCCTCAACAAAGAATGGATTGCCCATCGTCTTCTCATAAACCAGTTCACAAAAATCTCTCGGCACATCATCTTGCTCCAAAATCCGCTTAATAATCTCTGAGACATCGTCAAAAGACAAACGTTTTAATGACACGGATTGAAGCAAACGCTCCCTATTCAATTCTGTCAAAACAGGAGACAAAGGATGCCGCTCATCAATATCAGTATCACGATAAGCACCCAAAAGAAGCAAAGGCTCTCTATAGACACCACGAGCCAAATAATGCAACAGCAAAAGTGAAGACTGATCAGTCCACTGCAAGTCATCAAGAACAACCAGCAACGGAGCCTCTTTAGAAATGTTGGTCACAAATTGCGAAACCGCCTCAAAAAGCCTGTCACGCCCATGCTCAGGACTTATGGGCAAAGACTGAGGAACAGCTCCAAGCTTTTGCTTAAGTTCAGGAACCAATTCAGAAACTTCGCTTGGATAGAAACCAATCACCCTATACAATTGTTGAGGGGCACAAACCTCCAAATAATCTTTAATCACTTCCTTCCAGAGAACATAAGGAGGAACACCATTCATCCTAAACAACGCTGGGCATCTTCCAGACAAAACTTGCATGCCACGCAAACGTGCATAAGCCCCTAACTCTCTAGCTAACCTTGTCTTACCGATTCCAGCCTCTCCATACAGAAAGACAACACCGCCTTCGCCCCGAACCGCCCTATCAACAGCCTCTCTAAGAAGACCCATCTCTTCAACTCTGTTGATAAGCTGAACTTCTCTAACAGCAGAAGGACGTGGACTTGGAACAACAATACTTGGCTTATAAGAAGGCACAAGAACTTCTCTTAAGAAACCTTCGGCAATCTCCCTCAACACTTTAACCAAATCATCAGCGCTTTGATATCTCTTCCCAGGCTCCTTTTCCAAAAGCTTCATAATACACTCAGCTAAAGCCTGTGGAACCTTCGGACTCAGCCTACTCGGCGAAATGGGACAGTCATGAATGTGACTGAAAATAATTTTCACAGGATCCTCTCCTGGAAAAGGCAGTCTTCCGGTTACCATCTCATAAAGCACCGCACCAAAAGAGTACAGATCAGATCTAGCGTCTGCTCCTTTTCCCAGTGCTATTTCTGGAGCCACATAGGCAACTGTGCCCACTATTATTCCTTCTTGCGTGAGGCTAGGTTGACTAAGCATTTTAGCCAATCCAAAATCCATCAGTTTCGCTGTGCCTTCTTGAGTTATCATAATATTTTCTGGTTTAATGTCACGATGCAAAATGCCTTGAGAGTGCGCGTACTGAAGAGCATTGCAAACATCCACGCTGACTCTTAGAACGGTTTGTATGTCACATTTGCCTTCAGGATATGTTGCCATAAGGCTGCGTAGGCTCATTCCATCAACAAATTCGATGACAAAAAACTGTTTTTCATCCTCTTTACTAATGTCGTATATGGAGACAATGTTTGGATGGTTAAGTTTCGCTGTTGCTTGCGCTTCGCGTATAAAGCGTGAATATGCCTCGTCACTTACTGCACTTTTGAGCATTTTAATTGCGACAACACGGTTCAAAACAGTGTCTCTAGCCTTGTATACGATACCTCTCCCACCTTCACCGAGTCTCTTTAAAATAGAATATCTGCCATTCTGTAAATGTTCAAGAGATGACAAGAAATCTTCTCCATATTAGCCTCTGTTGCATATTCTACTCTATTTTGCAACCTTAAAAAAATATCTCAATCAGAATCTTCGGTTGAATTCTATGATCTAAAAATCTTAATTCTTCCATTACTAAATAACGTTTAAATAGAAAGCTTATGCGTTTCGTGCTCTGAGAGGGCTTAACATGTGCGCTCTTCTTCAAGTGAAAAATGTCGAAAAAACGTACAAAATGGGAAAGGTTCTGGTGCCCGCACTGCGAGGAGTCACCTTTGATGTTGAAGAAGGCGAATTTCTAGCTATTCTTGGACCCTCTGGAAGTGGGAAGTCAACATTACTGCATATTATTGGCGGATTGGATCGACCAAGCGAAGGAGAAGTTCTAATCGATGACATCAATCTCTATAGGCTGAGTGACAATAAACTAGCCGAAATACGCTTGCACAAGGTTGGATTCGTTTTCCAATTCTTCAATTTACTTCCCCGACTAACAGCACTGAAAAACGTGGAATTGCCATCCGCACTAGCCGACGATTCAGAGAAAAAGTCTGTGGAAAAAGCCAAAAGAATGTTGAAACTTGTTGGACTTGAAGAACGAATTAATCACCGCCCCTCTGAACTAAGCGGAGGAGAACAACAAAGAGTCGCAATCGCAAGGGCATTAATTAACAGTCCTAAAATCGCCTTGGCTGACGAGCCAACAGGAAATCTTGATGCAAAAACTGGATGGGAAGTCGTTCAACTAATGAAAAAACTGAACAAAGAGAAGAGGCAAACATTTGTCATAATTACTCATGACCCAAGCATAGCAGAGACCGCAGACCGCATAATCCACCTAAAAGACGGCTTGATTGAAGGCATAAAGAAAGCGCCAAGGAGGAATACGCAATGAAGTCAAGCAGAATTTTAACCATGGCTTGGGAGAACATGACTCAACGAAAACTGCGAACTTCACTAACAACTTTAGGCGTTGTAATAGGGATAACGGCAATAATCGGTCTAGCATCCTTAGGTGAAGGGTTTAGGTTAGAAATAAGACATATAATGCAGACAGGATTTGAACTTGACAACCTAACAATCATACCTGGAAGCCTTTTTGCAGGCATGTCAAGAGACCGTTTTACTGACGCACAAATTCAAGAAATCTCTGAAGCCCCAGGAGTTAAAGTTGTAACTGGTATTATGCAATTTGGGAATGTTACATTGTATAACGGAAATAAAACGGTAAAAGCTTTCGTCGCTACAGCAGTTAACTTTACAGAGTTTGCCCAAATTTTTCCAGACAGATTTGTTTTCGCTAATCATCCGCCGCCAGAATACAAGAACGATACGGTAGTGATTGGACATAGGGTTAATTACCCAATTGGAAACGAATTAGAACCCTTTGCGGTCGCGAATGACACCATAATCTTAACCCTTGGAATACTTCTGCAAAGTCCAATACCTCACTATGAAATGCAAAATCATACATTCACGGTTGGTGGAACATTGCTAAAGACAGGAACACCTGGAATAACAAATTTTGACTATTGGATTTTCATACCAATAGAAACAGCAAGGAAAATCTATGCTACCCAAGAGTCTGATTTGATTTTTGCTAAAGTAAATAGTCCAGAAGAGTCAGAGAAAATAGCCGAAGACATCGAAGCCTTGTTTCCATTCAAAATCACAATTCTTGTTCCTTTAACCCTCATCAGACAAGTTGACAACATTTTAAACATTGTTCAAATGTTTTTGATGGCTATAGCCTCAATATCGCTTCTTGTTTCAGGGATAGGCATAATGAACATTATGACTGTTTCTGTTATGGAGCGAACGCGGGAAATTGGAATATTGAAGGCTATAGGAGCTACAAGTAGAACTGTCCTAACCATGTTTCTTTCTGAGGCAATTTTGATAGGTTTAATGGGTGGATTAATGGGCGTGTTCACAGGATATGGATCATCTTACGCATTAGCCTATGTGCTTTCAAGGTTCATACAACCACAGCAGCAGGACACAATTTTTCAAACCCCTGAAACCCAAAGAATGGCTATAAACCCGGCTTTTTCACCCGAATGGACAATAGTAGCTCTCATTTTCGCAATAATAGTCTGCATAATCTTTGGCTTATATCCAGCGAGAAAAGCAGCAAAACTTGACCCATTAGAAGCGTTGCGCTATGAATAAGAGCCTAATCCGTACAAAGATACTTTTTTAAACTTTGGGAGGCGGCAGGATGAAGTCAAGGAAAGAGGTTCAAGCGGTTATCTTTGCAAAGGAAAAATATCTCCTCATCAAAAAATATGACGCAGCTTTGAACGATTTTCATTGGAGACTTGTCAAAGGAGGAATCGAGAAAGAAGAGTCAGAAACAGATGCCCTAAAAAGAGAAATCTTAGAAGAAGCGGGGTTAAAAAATGTAGAAATCATCGACAAAATCCACGAGTATATGTACACATTCAGGGATATTAAAAATGAAGTTTCTGTCTATTTGGTCAAAGCTGATTTAAACGAAAAAGTCAAACTCATCGAAAAAGCAATAGTTGATTTCGTTTGGGAGAATCTTGAAACAGCGATTAAGATATTGAAGTGGGAAGACGAAAGAAATTCTCTGAAAATAGCTTTGGAGAAAAGGAAGGATGATGCATGAAGATGAAGAGATACAATTTGCCTGAGGGAATGAGATACGCAACTTTGAGGGAGAGAAAAGAATTTTACCAGAAGGAATTTGACACAAAAAGAGTGAAAGAATGGTTTTTTCGGGTTAAGGGGAAAACAGTTTTTGCCGTGATTATTGGACGACACACAAGAATCTTTCCTCACAGATATAAGGAAGACGCATCAACAACCATCCTCATAGACGAATACGATAGATTCGAAGATGTTAAGACTTACATTTTAGAGTTTTTGCCAGAAGCCGTCTACTATGACAGAAACGTGTATGGAAACGGAGGCAAAGTTTTGGGACAGGAGTTAGCCTTTGACCTTGACCCAGAAAACTTGACATGCCCAATTCACGGCACATTAGCAGACAAGATGCGTAGGCGTCAGGGCTTAGGCTTCTGCGAATTAGAGCTACAAATGGTGAAAACAGAGACTATTAGGCTTTGGGAAGAGTTGGAAAAGAGTTTTTCTGACATGAAAATTGTTTACTCTGGAAGAGGCTTTCACATTCACGTTTTCGATGAAGACATTTACGGTTGGAAATATAAGGTGAGAAAGGAGTTTGCGAAGAGACTGAAGACTGAAGGGTTTTTGATTGATGAATGGGTTACCACTGGAGGAATGAGGCTGATTAGACTGCCCTACAGTCTTCATGGGATGGTGTCTCGTATTGTTATTCCCTTAGAAGTGAAGGAACTAGATGCATTCAATCCAGTTTTAGATAAGCAGTGTATTCCAAGATTTCTTCGCTTATCTTAGCCTATTTCTTCTTTTTCGCTACTTCCTTAGCCTTTTTCTCCTTCTTTTTGTAGTAATAGTATTTCTTTTTCTTTTCAGCTGCCATTCTGTATCACTCAGTTATGCTATTTTTGCTACGTGAAAATAAATAATTTACCTTATTTTGCCGCAATCAAAAAGGTTAATCTAAGCCACAACAGCCTTCTTTTCTCAGAAGTGCCACAGATGCAACAATTGTTACAATACCCAACAGTTCACGAAGCCACACTCTACCAAAAGCTACAAGACGACAAAGTGAAATGCGGATTATGTGAAAGAAGATGCCTAATCCCGGTGGGTGACAGAGGTTTCTGTAAGACTCGAATAAACGTAAAAGGCAAACTCTACACCCTTGTTTATGGAGACATCAGCGCACTAGAAAGTAGACCCATCGAAATTAAGCCCTTCTTTCACTATTGGCCAGGCTCAACTGCACTCACATTTTCCACATGGTCATGCAACTTCGACTGTATCTGGTGCCAAAACCATCATCTCTCAAAAACTATTCCAAACCCAACCAAATCCAATTATTTTCCTCCACAAAAGATAGTTGAAACTGCTCTTAATTCGAAGGATGAGGGCTTGTGTGCAAGTTTTCAGGAGCCAACCATACTGACGGATTGGGCTGTATCAGTCTTTAAAATGGGGCAAGAAAAAGGATTGTACTCCTGTTATGTTTCTAACGGCTACATGACATTTGAAACTCTAAGACTGCTAAGAGAATCTGGTATGGATGGGCTCAAAATTGACATAAAGGGGGATGCGGAAACCTACAAGAAATACTGCGGTGGGGCAGATGTTGAGAAGGTTTGGAGAAATGCTAGAGAAGCGAAAAAGATGGGTTTTCATGTTGAGATAGTGAATCTGGTCGTTACGGATGTGAACGATGATGAAGAATGCTTGCGATGGGTGATTGAAAGGCATCTGAAGGAAGTTGGTTCGGAAACACCTCTCCACTTTACGAGGTATTACCCAGCCTACAGATTCTATAATCCTCCAACACCAATCGAAACATTGGAGAAAGCGTATGTTATGGCGTCAAAAGCTGGGGTTCTGTATCCATATCTTGGAAACGTTCAAGGTCACAAATATGAAAATACCTACTGCCCAAACTGCGGAAAGCTGCTTGTCCAACGACTTGGCTATGCGATAATTCGCTATAATGTCTCGGATGGAAAGAAATGTCCAAATTGTGGTCAACTTATTCCCATCGTAGGCAGATACATCAGAAAACATTAGTATTTTCTATATTTTTATATAACTTATATAGCAAGTATTTTTTGAATATGTTCAGAGGCGTCTGTATGGAGATTAGGCGTTTACAGAAGATTAAGGGTGGCAGTTTCACTTTATCCCTTCCTAAAGAGTGGGTGGAGAAGAAGAAGATGAAAAGCGGTGAACAGTTGACTGTGCTTGAGGAAGAAGATGGCTCCCTACGGATTTTTCCAGTCTCCGTTGCGGCTGAAAGGCTATTCGAGGTTACATTAAATCTTGATGATTATCCAAATTTGCGTGCCCTAGAATACATAATTGGCACATACTATATTCAAGGAAGCCATAAAATCAACATAACCTCAAAAGAAACAATTTCTGCGGAAGATAAGCAGAGGCTTAAACTTCTTCGCCTAGAACTGCCTGGAATGGAAGTAGCAGAAGAAAAGTCGGATAGACTGAGTTTTCAGGTTTTAATTGACCCTTCAATATTCTCCTTAGAATCCCTTATAGAAAAGACTGCATCTTTTTCGCTTCACTTGCAAGAAGACGCTGTCAGGTCTATGCTTGAGAGGGACTTTCAGCTTGGAGCTGAGGTGATGGAGAGAAGTCGGGAGGCTTTGAGGCATTACCGGATGACTATTAGGCAGGTGGCACTTGCAAGCTTAAGCAAAACCTTAGCCAAGAAGGTTGGAGTTAGAAGTTGTCAAGAATGCATCACTTTCGCTTTGGTGGCAAGAGACTTGAATAGACTAGTCTATCATTCGGCTTCAATAGCTAGGCATGTTTCTGGGCTTAAGGAAAAGAAGGAGTTTGCAAAAGAAATTTTGGACACGGTTGCAGAAATGTCTAAAGTTGCCTACGAAATGCAGGAAAAGGCAGTGCAGGCGTTTTTGAAGAAAGATGTGAAGTTAGCGATTTCTGTTATGGGTAGGATGAAGGAAATGAAAGAAAGAGAAGAAATACTGCTGAAGATGGTTATTGGAAGGATAAAGGATGTTGATACCGCGGTGGTTATCAGCATGATAGCTCGCGACTTGCGAAGGATAGCAGGATACGCCGTAGCCATCGCAGATGACGCAATGAACAGAATACTAACACCAAAGCCGTGACTCCACCTATCTTTGTGGAACTGTTTTCGTTAGTATTTTTGGTTCTTTCCATTCTTCTCTAAGAATACTGTATAGCACCATGTCTCTCCATTCTCCCTTCGAGAAAAAGCACTTTCGAATGGTTCCTTCTTTTTTGAATCCGGCGTTTTCTGCAACTTTTTGGGAGGCTTTGTTTTTTGGGTCGATGTGGGCTTGGATGCGTACTATTTCTTTTGAGAGAAATAGATAGTCTACCATAATCTTGGCCGCTTCTGTGCAGTAGCCTTTTCCCCTTTCGCTTGGAATTATCGCATAGCCGATTTCAAATTGTTTGTATGCAGGAAAATGCCCTATAGAACCGATTTTGGTTCCATCTTTTTTCTCTATAATAAACCATTTTGTTTCAGGAGGCATTTCGCTATATCTCTTCTCTATCTCTGCTCTGGCCATCTGCATAAGAGGGTTGTATTCGCCAAAATAGTCAGGGTTATTTAGCCATTCTGCAACTAGTGGCAAGTCTTCTTTTTCTTCAACCCTGAGATTTACAAGTCTACCTTCAAGCAATTTCTATCGCCATTCTAAATTGTCGAATCATTTTATTTTCTTTATTCTAATTAGTTCTTTGGTTCTGTTGTGAGATTTTTTAGATTTTATGGAAGAAAGTTCCATAAGCTTCAAATTAGAGGACTTGAAAAATAGAATCTGGGAATGCTACTAGCTTTCAAAACGTTCGCCGAAAGAGAAAGGAGTTCTTATTTTTACGCATTCCCTTCATCTTTCGTTAATTAGTGGACATATTGCTTATATGTTTTTGCATTTTGAGATAACGTTTTATTAGCGTTTATTGCATTCAATAGACATTCTGAGTCAGAGATAGAAGAGATACTTCCATTTTTTGCATTCTAACTAGTTCTTTATGTTGACGCCGTTTTTGTTGTTAGTATAATTGCTTGTGACTTGAGGAGAATAGCTAGTTTCTCTTTTGCGCTGTTCACTACGGTCCATATGAAAAAATGAAAGAAATGCCTATCAATTTCTATCAAAAAATTGAAAGCCAACAGAACCTAACGCAACGTCTGTTTCAAAATCAGAAAGCCAAAACAAAAGATTCCTTCACCAGTTGATGAAAAAAACAAAAATTTCTAAATTTTCATCCAAAATAGAGAGCCGATTAAAATGTCATTGTGGCTTACAAGAGAGGCGCTCCACATAGCCTATACATTTCAGTCGACCTTTTTCTTGCACTTCTTAGGAGGTGATCCGGCCGCAGGTTCCCCTACGGCCACCTTGTTACGACTTTTCCCTTCTCGCGAAGCTTAGATTCGACGCAGCCAAAAAGACTACGCCTCACCCAAACCCCACTCGAATGGAACGACGGGCGGTGTGTGCAAGGAGCGGGGACGTATTCACCGCGCAGTGATGATGCGCGATTACTAGGGATTCCATGATTCATGAGGGCGGG
>Ga0315312_1000663_pt1 | contig 35287 bp, 31 predicted proteins | sample TDP7_MG_FD_203629 | JGI IMG/M metagenome (GOLD analysis project Ga0315312, IMG submission 203629) | Freshwater sediment microbial communities from Lake Towuti, South Sulawesi, Indonesia - TDP7 | ecosystem: Environmental > Aquatic > Freshwater > Lake > Sediment | place: Indonesia: South Sulawesi... | reverse complement strand
TTTGGTACATTCTATAAATATATCCTCCAGGCTCATCGGGATTTCTGTGCAGCTTGAGGGCTTGAAGGTTTCCAGAATTGTCTGTTTCTGCCGGTTCCAATTAGCAACAGTTATCACCATTTCCCGGCCCTGGATTTGTTGATTTATTATTTCGGTTAAATATAGATTTTCAGGTGCGGATTGGGGGAAAATCACCCGCAATTTTTTAATACGGTTTTTGAGCTCTTCCAGCGGACAATCCACCACGAGCTTGCCGGCGGTAAGTATTCCTACGCGGTCGGCAATTCGCTCGACGTCGCTTAAGATATGTGAGCAGAACAAAATTGTGCGGCCTTGCTGCTGAATGACTTCGATGGCCAGTTCGAGAAACTGCCGGCGGACGACGGTATCCATTCCCAGCGTAGGGTCGTCAAGAATAAGAAGCTCAGGGTCTATGGCCATTGCCAGCGATAGATTTAATTGTGCTCGCATGCCGATGGAAAGCTCTCGTACCCTGCGGTCCATCGGTAAACGGAACGTTTCTATAAGAGACTTAAAAAACTTGTCGTTCCACCGCAGGGAAAGATTTTTGCAGAGCTTGACCAGCCGGCCCACTCTATAGTTCTGAATAAGGTTATGACCTTCAGCGACGTAGCCTATTCGGCTGTGAATTTTTGTGGAAAGCCTCGTTGAATCTGCACCTAAAAGGAAAGTCCTTCCACGGGTCGGCGGCTCATGGCCTAAAAGAATCCGAATTATGGTCGTTTTGCCAGAGGCATTTCGTCCTAATAGGCCATATATGCAGCCGCTCGGCACTTTTAAGTTGATGCCGTCCAGGACGCACCTGCCATCGAAGTATTTCACCAGATTTTCTATTTCGACAACGCTTTCATTCATTTGCCTATCCTTTTTTTGAGGGGAAATTGAATTTTTCGATAGCATTACTGAATAGCTCCAATAGCGTTTGCCTGTCAAGTTGCATGTGGAATGCCTCAACTGCGATTCGCTCAAGCTCTTCAAAGATGAGTTTTTTTCTGACGGCTCTACTCAAATTGCTGTCAAGACTGGCGACAAAGGCGCCGGCCCCAGGTTTAGTGGTGATAATTCCTTCCTGTTCCAATTGACGGTAGGCCTTGGCTATAGTGTTGGGGTTTATGGTAATTTGTCTGGCCAATTGCCGCACTGTCGGCAGCTTTTCATCTTTATTCAGCCTTCCCAGAGCGATGTCGCGTTTTATCTGGTCGATTATCTGCTGATAAACGGGCCTGTCGGAAGAATTATCTATACGAATCTGCATAAATTATCCTTGATATTTGTACTATTTCAACTATTACAAATACAACAAGACAAACCAATTGTCAAGAGTTATTTCAAAATTTTTTGAAAAAATTTTTAACATTGTATAATAGTGCTTTGTCAAGAATTGGTAGGGTGTGCATCGCACACCATTAACATTATTTGAAAAGGATGAAAAAATGAGCAGTAAATCCAGAGCACGCAAAAGCTGGCATGAAAAACTTCATAATCCACCCGAAGGATTGCCCAAGGTAGTTGAAGTTCCGCCCAGTTGGGAGAAAAGAATGGGTGGCCGGAAGGTGCTCGTGCCCACGCCACTAATGGCTGATGAGGTAATTCGTACGGTCCGTAAAGGCAAACTCATTACAACAGGTCAAATCCGAGAGAGACTCGCAAAGAAGTTCAAGGCTGATTCAACTTGTCCGCTGACGCTGGGCATATTTTTGCGAATAATTTCCGAGGCAGCCGAGGAGGACCGGCAAGCCGGCAAGAAGCAGATAACGCCATATTGGCGGGTAGTCAAAGACGATGGTAGCCTAAATCCGAAATATCCTGACGGCACCGAGTCCCACGCCGAACTCTTGAAAAAAGAAGGCCATAAAATCACTACCTCCAAAGGCAAAAAAGCACCTAAAGTAAAAGATTTTGAAAAGGCATTAGTGTAAGTTGCAAACACAGAGACTTAAGAAGGTTTCAGTCTTACAGTTTTTCAGCACGGATAAGGGAATTCATAGCTTCGTCTTTGTGAATCAAAATTATTTTCTTAAAGCCGGCTTGCCAGAGGTCTTCTCGGAATTCATCAAAAGTATAGGTTCCCCCACCTTCGGTACCAACCAGCATATTGATTGCGAATAGCGCTCCAATAACAGGATTAGTGCGGGTCTTATCCATAACCACATCGCGTATAATTAAAACGCCGTTAGTCTGAAGGGCCTTATGAATTTTAGCAAAAAGCCTGCGATTTTGCTTTCTGGAGTTCTGATGAGCGATGGCACTTAGCCAGGCAAAATCCGCTCCCGTCGGCAAGTCATCACTTTCAAAATTACCTGCAACAAAAGTGACACGCTTACTCAAGGCCGCTTTGGAGATATACTTGCGGGCTATTGGAATCACATCTGGCAGGTCGAAAATTGTTGCTTTAGCTTGTGGAACAACCTTAAGAAATGCAATAGTCCACGTTCCGGGGCCGCATCCAATGTCAAGCAAATGCTTGAATCTTAGCGGTTTTAGTTTGTCGATAATCTGGTTCGCTACGGGAGCAGAGAAATTATCCATAGCGCCTATAAATGAAGCCAGGTCGGCGGCAGCGCCACGGATACTGGGCACACGCTCGGCAGGCTTACCCGTCTTTATCACTTGGGCAAGCTGCGTCCAGCGGCGAAGGTAATTGCCCACATGCCGAATCCCCGGCAATACATTGTTAGGCCCCGATTCAGCAAGTATGTCACTCAGATTCCTCGGGACACTATAGGTGCTTCTTTTTTTTGTCAAAAAGCCTAATGCGGTGAGTGCATCCAGAAGGATAGTTGTGGCTCGCGGGTCACAATCAAGTTTAGAGGCTAAAGATGTAGCAGTCGTCGGCCTTTTGCATAGAACAGTGAAGATATCAAGCTCGGCAGCAGCAATCAGCACACAAGCCGGCTGAAAGGCCCTGACTATATTTAGAACTTCATCTGCGGTCCATCGCTTGGCCATCTTTATGCTTCCGGCTTGCCTTCAAATTGATAATTTGTAAGTGAAAACTGGTAAATGGTAATTACCAATTACTAATTACCAATTTCCAAATGTACCTGCCGTTGTCCGCCGTCATCTAAACAATAGCCACACTGGCTCTATTTGACAGAGCAACACGGCTTCTGGCTTTCAACCGGGCAGACCCGCCTACCCAGAGGCTGGTCCGTCGGGCAGGCCTTCGCGTCATTTGTTTTCGGACAGCAACACTGTTGGCAGCAAGCGTCTGGGCAGCAGCAACAGTCTGGACAGCAGCACTGCGGGCATTTATTCGGACAGCATTCTGCCTCTTTTTCTGCTTGGCAACATGATTTGGTGCTTTCGGCTGAACAGGCTCTCGCCTGTACTGCCTGGGAGACAGTACCGGATGGTGCGGCCTTAGTATCCTCACGACCTGTGAGCAGAACGTTTCCCATCAACAGGGCTATTGCCAGGACAACCAGGACCATCAAGACCTTTAATACTTTCGTGTTCATCTTACTTCTCCTGAAAAATACCGAAAATCTATGTTTTCTGTCCAGACTTGTAACACATTGCCAGGCGGACTTATTAAAAGAAATTATACCATTCCCGCGGCAATTATGTTCATAAAAAGTATATTGAAACAAAATTATTCATAAATTTTTGAGTTTTGAGCGGTTATTTTGTCCGAACCGAGCGAAGAATGGCCTACAGGGGGTAGAACTAAGGGCTGACATAGCTGAATTTTTGAGTGTTTACTCTTGACGCACAAGGCTCTAATTGATAATTGTAACTGGTTACTGATAATTATCAATTTCCAATTACAGATTACAAAAAGATTTGGTTGAAAGGAGGCCATTATGGCAAGGATAGGTTTGATCATAATACTTATAGTCTTATTGAGCATATTGGTGGGCTGTGGGACGTACGACACTGGGAGGGGTCGAATTGTGCCAGCCCAATTGCGGTCTGCTCCTGTAATTACTAAAACGGTTTCCGATGAGGTGGATGTTGTCGAGCAGGTAGTGGTCGATCGGCAGGCATATCGGCAAAGTCTCGAACGGCTGGTGCAGCATTATACCGTAACAGGCAACAATATAAAGCTGGGCTGGGCCCAAAAGGAATTGGCGGCGCTGGATACTATGCCACAATACAAGTATATCATTGAGGCTGAGGTAGCTGGGCCGAACTTGAAAGCGGCTGCATCGATCCCAGAAGCAGATAAACTTTATGAGGAGGCATTACAGCTTCAGAAAAGGGCTGAACAGTTAGTTCTTATTAAAGATGACAACTTATTGCGTTTGGCCCTGGACAAATACAATCAATTGATAAGTAAACATCCTTCCAGCGACAAGATTGATGATGCCGCATTTAATGCTGGTGAAATCTATGACTATTTCAAGGACTACACCATAGCGCTTCTGTATTACCAACGCTCTTTCCAGTGGGACCCAGAGACGCCGTATCCTGCAAGGTTCAAGGCAGCATTTATATTGGACCAACATCTACACCGCAGAGCAGAGGCACTTCCACTATATCAACAGGCCCTCGAAAAGGCAGGAAAGAAGTATTACGATTGGAGAGAATTTGCAGAGAGGCGCATAAGAGAGCTCACTAAGCTCCAAGAAGGTAGTCAACGACGTTAGCCAAGGATAGAGATATACTTTTTCGCAATATAATCTTGGGCCTGGCAGCAATCAGGCCCTTTTTAATTGGTAATTGGTGATTGGTAATTACCAGTTTCCAATTACCAGTTACCATTTAACCAGAATGTTAGAGTTTGAGAAAAAGGTAGCCGACTTTATAAAAGCACACGGGCTTTTTGGCCCGGCAGACAGGGTTCTGTTAGCTATCTCCGGTGGAGCTGATTCAATTGCACTTCTATATGTAATGCAGGCGATCAAGACCCATAAGGTCTTGAGAATTGATTTGCTTTGCGCTCATATAAATCATCAGCTACGAGGGATGGAGGCTAATCTGGATGAAGATTTTGTTACCGCAGAAGCAGCCAAGCTGAAATTACCCTTAATGACAAAACGGCTGGACGTTCGAGGATTTGCCCGCTGTAATAAATTGTCGATTGAGACAGCCGCCCGGCGATTACGGATGGAAAGTTTACTTGACATTGCCAGGGCTAATAATTGTAGTTATATAGCAACGGGACATCAAAAAAACGATAATGCCGAGACTATCCTGCAGCGGCTCGCTCGCGGGACAGGCCTTCGCGGCCTTGGGGGTATCTGGCCAGTGCGTGCCTTTGACAATGAAATTAAGCTCGTGCTACGTAGCGAAGGAGCTTCGCTACTTCGCAGAGTAGTATTTGTAAGGCCATTGTTGTGTGTCACGCGAGATGAGATTATTGAGTATTTACAGCAGCGAAATCTCAAATGGCGAATAGACCACACAAATGCTGATTGTACATACAGGCGAAACTTTATTCGCCATCGCCTGCTTCCAGCTGTACAACAAGGCCGCACCGGCGAGATTGTGGAGCAATTATCCGAGCTGGCTCAGTCGGCCCAAAAGTTCTATAGTTCGGTTTGCAGTCGCACAGAAAATGTATGGCCGAAGATAGTTGATTCTGCTGATGATAAGGTTGTAATGAATTTAGGAAACTTTCTATTAGAATCGGAGCCGGTAAAAGTTGAGCTCCTCCGGCGAAGCTTGACCGCCATTGGCAGCGGCGAAAGAGATTTGTCACACCGCCACTTTGAAAGGATATTGCAATTAGCACAACAAAACACCGGCGGCAAGCAGATTGAGTTGCCGGGTGGGTTTGTAGTTCAGCGAGAATATGGAAATTTGATTTTTGCCCAATCTTCTCTGACCGAGGGACGACAGAAGAAGGACGAGGGACGAATCAGGGTTCCAGGCCAAACGAAATTCGGTCAGTATTTGATAGATGCGATTGTTTTCGAAGAAAAAAAACCCCACGTAAAACGTGGGGCTAAATATTTAGCCCCCAGTTTTACTGGGGGTTCTATTTGGCAATTCGTTGAATGCTTCGATTTGGACAAGGTGAAATTGCCGTTGGTTGTTCGTTTTCGTAAGGCTGGTGACAAGTTTTGGCCGTTAGGTCTATCGGCAGAGAAAAAGGTAGGAAAATTTCTGACCGCTGCGCGGGTGCCGCAAGAAGTACGGGCAAAGATACTTATTATCGCTGACAGTGAGAAGATAATCTGGGTTTGGCCGATTCGAATAAGCGAGCAAGCCAAACTTACAAGCGACACTCGGAGAATTCTTCAATTGCAAATAGAAAAAGAAGTTTAGCCACAGAGTTTCGAAACGAGCCTCGTTGGACGTTGACGAGTCTCGTAACGAGTCTCGACACCCGAAAAACGAGGCTCGGTCCGGAAAAAGGTAAAGTATGAGGAGCAAAATATGAGTGTACAAGATTATACGCGCCGGGATTTCCTAAAAGTCGTGGGTCTTGGTGCCGCGACAGTTGCTGTGCCCAGTTGTATGAGCAGCTATCAAAAATCCGGGCCCAGAGCCTCTGGGGATAGGCCGAATTTCATAATCATCTTCACCGACGACCAGGGTTACCAGGATGTCGGCTGTTTCGGCTCGCCACTGATAAAAACACCAAATCTGGACCGCATAGCTGCCGAGGGCATGAAGTTCATGGACTTTTATGTGGCGGCTGCGGTTTGTTCCCCGTCGCGGGCAGCTTTGCTGACCGGCTGTTATCCGCCCCGTGTGGGCATAACAGAAGTATTGTTTCCAAAAGACGATGTCGGCCTGAATGTGGCAGAAATCACTATTGCTGACATTCTCAAGGCTCGCGGCTACGTTTGTGCCTGCGTAGGTAAATGGCACCTGGGGCACCTGCCGGAGTTTCTGCCGAGCCAACAGGGATTCGATTACTACTACGGCATCCCTTATAGCAACGACATGCAAATCGAGCGAGGCGACAAGAGCGGGCCACCACTTATGAAAAATGACCAGATCATTGAGCACCCGGCGGACCAGGCGACACTGACTCAACGATACACCAAACAGGCTATCAAGTTTATCACTGAGAATAAGGATCGGCCCTTTTTCTTGTATCTTCCGCACACCATGCCGCACGTGCCGCTGCATGTATCTAAAAAATTTAAGGGCAAGAGCAAACGCGGTTTATATGGTGACGTGATAGAAGAGATCGATTGGAGCGTAGGCCAAATAATCAAGACGCTGAAAAAACTGGGCATCGATGAAAAGGCCCTTGTATTGTTTACCTCGGACAACGGCCCATGGCTGATTAAGGGCGAAAATGGCGGCTCAGCCTTGCCATTGCGTGATGGCAAGGGCACAACGTATGAGGGCGGGATGCGCGTGCCGTGCATCGCGCGCTGGCCTGGCAAAATCCCATCTGGAAAGGTTTGCTATGAGCTCTGCGCCGCGATTGACCTGCTGCCAACGTTTGCCAAGTTAGCCGGCGCCAAAGCACCCACTGACCGGGTGATTGATGGCAAGGATATTTGGCCTTTGATGTCCGGTAAGTTAGCAGCAAAGTCCCCCCACAAAGCTTTTTATTATTACAAGGGCAACAGGCTGGAGGCTGTTCGCAGCGGCGGATGGAAACTCCGCCGGGTCAAAGAAACTGAATTGTACAACCTGGAAGTTGATATTAGTGAAAAGCATAATTTAGCAAGCGACCGACCTAAAGTCGTTGAACAACTGACCGATATGATGCGAGATTTTGACCGCCAGCTCAAGGCAAGCGTTCGACCAGCAGGAAAGGTCACTGTAAAGTAAGACCGGGAGGTTACAAATATGGATAATGCTGCCTATACGCGTCGCGGTTTTTTGAAAACAGTAGGTCTGGCTGCTTCGGGTGTTGCTTTGCCAGGATGGGGGAGAAGCTGCCGACTATTTGCAAGTCAAAAGCCTGAGAATCAGCCGAATATTCTCTTCTGTCTTGCGGATGATTGGTCCTGGCCGCATGCGAGCATTGCTGGCGACAAGGTCGTCAAGACGCCGACATTCGACCGGGTGGCTCGTGAGGGCGTGCTGTTCACCAACGCATTTGTCACCGCTCCTTCATGCACGCCGTCCCGCGGCTCGATCCTGACCGGGCAGTGGCACTGGCGGCTGGAAGAGGGTGGCGACCTCTGGGGTACTCTGCCGGCAAAATTTACCGTTTATCCTGACCTGCTGGAAAAAGCCGGTTACCACATAGGCTTTACTCGCAAAGGCTGGGGGCCGGGCCAGTTCAAGCCAGGTGGACGGACACGTAACCCGGCAGGGCCTCAGTACAAAAACTTCGAGCAGTTCCTGTTAGCCCCCGCCTCTCGGCGGGGGTACCCCGGCCAGTGGCCGGGGCTAACTAAGGGCAAACCATTTTGCTTTTGGTTCGGCAGCACCGACCCGCACCGCCCTTATAAATGGCGGTCCGGCGTAGAAAGTGGTATGAAGCTTCAGGATGTTCGGGTGCCAGTTTGTCTGCCGGACTGCGAAACTACCCGCATCGACATCTGCGATTACTACTTTGAGGTTCAGCGCTTTGATAACGAAGTTGGGCAGTTGCTCAAGATTCTGGAAGAGGCTGGCGAACTCGATAATACGCTGGTGGTGATGTCAGGTGACAATGGCATGCCGTTTCCTCGAAGCAAAGGTAACCTGTACGATTGGGGCACGAATGTGCCGCTTGCTGTTCGCTGGCTGGCCAAAGTTAAGGGCGGACATATTGTGGAAGATTTTGTAAGTCTGGCCGACCTGGCACCGACGTTTCTGGAAGCAGCAGGACTTAAGCCGACCGCAGACATGACCGCCAGGAGCTTTCTTGACGTGCTAACCTCAGGCAAGAGCGGACGCGTGGACCTAAAGCGCGACAGGGTCTTTACCGGCAAAGAGCGCCACGCATACGTCCGCAAAGACGGCTTGGGCTATCCGACACGGGCGATACGCACATACGATTTTCTGTACATTCGTAACTTCGAGCCGGACCGTTGGCCGGTTGGAGACCCGGATGTCGTTGGTTTTCGAGACCCGGCACAACCCTATGGTGACACTGATGGCTCGCCGACCAAGACCTATATGATGGAGCACCGCGATGACCCACAAGTTAACAAGCTCTTTGCATTAGCCTTCGAGAAGCGGGGGGCTTGCGAGCTTTATGACCTTCGCAAAGACCCGGCTCAACTGAATAATGTGGCTGACCAGCCTGAATATGCCGATGTGAAAAAGAAACTGGACGAGACCCTGATGGCTGAACTAAAGGGTACTTATGACCCACGTGTTTTGGGCAAGGGTGACGCCTTCGATAAGTACCCCTATTACGGCGGGAAAAACCCCGTGAGATAGCACTGCGTTATCTCACGGGGTAAACTTTGAAATTAGCTTCTCAAGTTCAGTTAGTTTCTCAGCGGTGACTGTTTCAGCGTGCATATCGCCGAAGATGATACGGTATTCGTTGTCTGAGACCTTCCATCGCATCAGGACCTTATCCGCGTCTTTGGGGGTAACGGTTTCTCCATAGTATGCGGGTTCCTTCGCGTTGCGCACTAGACTAGCGTAGAATATACCGATCCCATGCAAGGGCAGCAGGGCATCCCTGAGTTTATTGGCTTTCTCCTCTTCCGTAAGACCTTTTATGTCTTCTTGTAATCGCTTGGCTGCTGAGGTTTCACTCTTTTCAAATAGTGACCATTGATACTCAGATGTCCAATTGGCGTGCTTGGGATAATGGCCGCTCAAATCGGCATATAGCTTTAGGCCTTTGATGGCGTTTTCCTCAGTGGGGGCCGGCTTCTTCGGGGCGGTAACTAATGTGTAGTCATCTGGTATCACCGGCGCAAATGCAGATGCATCAACGGGGACATCCCACTGGTAGCCGTATATCACGAATTGCTGGTTCATTCTGTTTCCGTTCCGGTCAAAGTCAGCACTTGTGACCTCTTCGTATCGCACGGGTAATTGTGTCTTCACATCTACCCACATCTTGACATCTACCTGTAGATTCTTGAAGCCTCCGCCGCGTTTGTAGTTGGGGTCGGTGGTTCGGAATCCTTCAGATTCAACGCCATCAACGATTGACCTGCCCAGGCTCTCGTATTTACATTTCATGATTTTTTTGACCAACGCGCCTGTATCCATATTATTTTGCTTCTGCCACTGTTCAGCTATAGCATCGTCAATTTCTTCGCGCTCATATTTCTTCTGCTTGGGCGTGATTCTAATAATGGCCTTCTTTTGCGGCAAACGATAGACCTCTGTGGACGTTCTCACGCCGCCGTTGGGGTCGAGTACTTCAACGCTACTTTTCGAGCCATGTTCTTGTGATTCCAAAACAGCGGCGCGCATTTCCACATTGACGGGCTTGCCGGCAGCTTCATCGCCGTATATCTTCAGAATCCATTTGTACCTGAATGCCTTGACGTTTTCAACGCGGGCCAGGACGTCCGCCAGGGCGATACCTGAGCCGGTGGTCCGCCAGAGAGATAGACCGATCACACACGCGATAATAACCACTGCGGCAATAGCGATTTTGATTAATGGACTTTTCATAATTATTCTCCCTATATTGTGTTGACTTGGAGCCAATGTTTTGCGAAACTCATTTTGTGCCTTTGAGGTCTCGGCCCAGAGGTCTTTATCCATTTCAGGGCCGGCCTTGAAGGACATTTTCTTAACAATATTTTCTATTTTATCTGCAGGCTTCATTTACAGTCTCCCGTTCAAAGACAACCGCAGTTTCTGCAGGCCGTACCGGTATCTTCCCTTGATGGTGCTGACGGAAACGTTCTGAAGTCCGGCAATGTGTCTAAGCTTCATTGCTGCATTCAAATGTAGGGCAATTACTTCGCGTTGCTCATAAGGAAGCTGCGCCATGGCGTCGGCAACCTGCCGCGACTGTTCGTCGAATATCATGCGTCTATCCGGCGGGTTGAAGTCTGACTGTATTGGTGCATCCTCATCCAGGCTGAGCGGCTGGCGTTTGCGTGCCCTAATCTGGTCTCGGCAACGGTTGACGGCGCAGGTCGCCAGATAGCTTTTGAGGCTGCCGCGGAGCTTGAATGTGCCGCTTGACTGGGCGAACGTAACAAAGACATCATGCACGATGTCCTCTGCCAGACCGGCGTCATTTACGAGCGCCATCGCCAGCGTCAGCAGGTAGTCGCGGTATTTTTCGTAGATGCGTTGCAGCGCCTCTTTACCGCCAGCCTTGAATTTCCATTTGAGCAGTTCGTCTTCTATCATCCGCCAACACCGTTACTACTATCACAACGATCGTTGCTCAATATTATCACGATTGACTTGGGGATTTGGACATAAAAAATTGGACTTTTTTACGTTTTTGTGGTCAGGACCCAGCGCAGACTGAGCTGCGCGCATAAAAAGGCCGAGCAAAACAGGCCCGGCCTTGTTCACAGATTCGCAGGATAATCAAGTTACTTAGGCAACGCCGCTTCAAGTTCTGCCAATTTCTCCTTAGTTACGGTTTCAGCGTGCAGGTCGCCGAAGATGACACGGTATTCGTTATCTGAGACTTTCCACCGCATCAGGACCTTATCTGCGTCCTTGGGGTTAACGGTCTCTCCATAGTAGGCGCGGTCCTTCTTCTGCCGCCGGAGTTCGTAGTAGAAGCCGTTGATGCGGTGCATAGGCATGAGGGCCTCCCGGAGTCTGTTGGCCTTCTCTTCTTCCATAAGCCCTTTTAGCTCTTCCCTCAGTCGCCGGGCGGCAGGGGTTTCACTCTTTTCAAAGACGGACCATTGATATTGCGACTCAGGCATCCAAGTGACGTTATTGGGATAACGGCCGCTCAAATCCGCATAGAGTCTCAGACCTTGGATGACGTTCTCCTCCGTAAGGTCCTTCATCTTGGCAAATTCGTAGAAAGCATCCTTCTCCGTCCGCGTGTACCCCCCGGGTATGACCGGCTTGAAATCGGCCGACTCGACGGGGATATCCCAGTGGTAGTCGTGCGTGGTGAAGTCCCAGATTGTCTGGCCCTGCGTCAAGTGTTCTTCCGACCGCACCAGCAACCGGGTCTTCACATCCACCCAGATCCGGACATCGACCTGAGTCGGTCTTTTCTGGCTGGTGTAGTTGGGGTCGGTAGTCCGGAAGCCCTCGACTTCGACGCCATCGACAATTGATCTGCCTGTACTCTCGTATTTACAGCCCAGGATCTTTTTGACAATCCCGCCTGCATAGTAGTCATATTGTTTTTGAGCCATCGAGGTCATCCTGGCATCAGCACTGGGCAGGTCTATCCGTTCGTACTCCTTCTGTTTGGGCCTGACGACAAAGAGGGCGTTCTCCTGCATTGAGAAATACTCCACGGTGCCATTGGGGTCGTCTGGCATAGTTTTCTTATAGCCATGTTTTTGCGACCTCAACATAGTGTAGTGAAACTTCAAAGGGGCGTTAGGCTCCGTGAGATTGGTCAGCGTCGAATTACCTTGGTGCTGGTAGGCGCTGATTTTCTCAATTTGGGCCAGCACATCCGCCAGGGCAATACCTGAGCCGGTGGTCCGCCAAAGGGATAGACTTATTAAGCACGCGATGAAAACAGCCGCGGCGACAGCAAGTTTGGTAACTGGACTTTTCATAATTATTCTCCCTATACTCGGCTGAACTTCTGCCGATCTCTGCTTTTCTTTGTTGTCCAGCGCCTGTAGAACTTTATTGAGAACTCTATTATGAGCGTCGGCACTGGCTTTATAACGTAACTTTTTGATCAATTTTTCTGTTGGGTCTGCAGGTCTCATTCGCTAACCTCGCCATTTAAGATTGACCGCAGTTTATTCAGACCATAGCGGTACCGGCTTAGGACTGTCTTAACTGTAACTTGCTGCAATTGGGCAATTGCTCTAAATTTCAGATCACCATGCAAATGAAGTACAACTACTTCTCGCTGCTCGTATGGCAGCTCTGTCAAAGCTCGGCTGACACGTTGTAATTCTTCACTGAGTATAGCTAACTGAATGGGTTCATTTGCATCCGATACTATTTCTGCTGCATCATCAATTGAAACTATCCTGTTACGTTTGCTTTTTCGCAGATAGTCACGACATCGGTTAGCTACACATTTTGCCAAATAAGCTTTTAGGCTTCCTCTAAGCTCAAATCTATCCACAGATTCTACAAAGCTGATAAAAACATCCTGCAGAACGTCTTCAGCCATGCTGGGCTCTGCAAGAAGATTAACCGCTAACGTTAGCAGGCTGCTTTCGTACTTTTGGTATATTCGGCACAAAGCCTGCCTGCTGCCGCGTTTGAATCTGAAAACAAGTATTTTGTCTTCGAGCATCTACAGATCTCTTATCCGTCATTTGTAACGATCGACCGCTACTAATATAACGATAAAGGGTGATGTTTTACTCTAAATAAAAATTGATTTTTTAAGAATCCAATGCGAAAAAACTTCTGCCTTGCCAACCAACAAAAAAGGCTGGCCCCCCGTTTCTGTCTTCGACAGAAGACACGGGGGGTCGGCCTTTGTGTTAAACATTATTTTCCTCGGCAAATTTACTTTGGTAAATCTTCAGGCTTTACATCCTTGACGCTTAAGTCGCCGTAGATGACACGATAGGTTTGCGAGTCTTTAGGGCGATACCAGAATATCACCTTATCAGATTCGCCGAGTTTCACACCCTTTCCGGCATAGTGCCATTTACCTTCACCTTTGAAAAATCGGATGAATAACAAGTGCTGCTGCAACTTCTTTCCAAGCTCGATCTGTTCTTTTTCAGATAGGCCAAGCCCTTCAATCTTCTTGCCGATTTCCGGTGCCTGCTTGATGAAGTCTTCTACAGTGACACCATCAGGAAATTGGTCATTCCCGAGGACTTCTGCTCTGATTCTAAGACCTTCGATGAAGTCTTGTTCGGTGGCGCTTTGCAAATCAATCTGGGTCTGCTGCTGTTTGTAACCTTCAGGCACATCCATGCTAAACAGCTCTTCATCCATCGGGACATCGAATACAACGTTCTTGCAAATGGTTTTCAGTTGCCCTTCTATATGTTCGATCCGTACTGGTAAGGCCGTAGCAGGATCAGCCCAAATCGTAATTTCACTTTTGGGATGTTTGGCACGAAAACCAAGCAGTTTCTGGCCAGCAATATCCTGTTCGCCAAGCTCCTCAACGACAAATTCAGGAGCTTGCTGTAGCTTGGCGATGAGGTTTCTCAATCTCTCCATATAGTTTGGTATTGGCGGCAGGCCTTTCAAATCAATATATACCGCCTCTTTGCTGGCAGAAACAAGCGTGAGAATCTTTCCCACTTCCAGATCAATAATGCTGACAACACCAGGCGCGTTTGACAAAGTCCTTCTAATCCGTGAGCCCATCACCTCATCGTGGATTACCGGCCCGGCTGCACTTTCTTCTCCGACGATAATGTCAAATACAGCAGTTTGGGCATTGAGGATGGGCTGAATTACTTGAGCAAAAGTCGGTGTTCCGCTGGTAAATGGATACAAAGCTATAAAAGCCGCTACGATTATAACTGCTGCGGCTGCTAATTTTACAATTTTGCTTTTCATGATTATACTCCATATCGAAATCAAGTTCTTTTGTTTTGGTAGGCGGCAGCTTTCGATTGCATTTAGTACACGCCGCTGCCGATTTGTCATATCTGCACTAACATCCGTGAATAATTTGCTCAGTAACAGATCCTCTTTTTTTAACAGCTGCTCATAGTCTCTGCAGGCGGGACATTGACTTAGGTGCTGGTTTAGTAGCCGGGTATCTTCTTGTGATAATGTCCTCGTGACCATGTCGGCGATGTAGTCTCTCATTTTGTCACAGACGCTATTCATCTTATAACCCTTTAGTTAGTAGTTCGTGCAATTGTTGTCTTGCAGTTCTGATTTTCTGACAAGCTCCCGAGTGGGAGATATTCAGTTTTTCAGCTATAGCTTTGGCATTTTTGTTTTCAAAGTAATACATCACTAAAGGTACCCGTAGCTCACCCGGCAACTGCTTAATGGCCCAATGCAAATCGTGATTTTCATTTGTTTTTTGTTGGGGCTGAGCCGAATATTCGTAAGCAAGTTTGATACGTTTTTTTCTGCGAAGAAGGTCGATGCAGAGGTTGCCGGCTATTCGCAGAATCCAGCGCCCGAACTGCTCACCTTCGCGAAGCTCAGCTATCTTCAAAAGGCCTTTGAGCATCGAATCCTGAGCGATGTCTTCGGCGTCGTGGATGTCAGCAAGAATGCCCAGACACATTGCGAAAACGTGCCTGTAATGCCTTTCTACGAGTATCGAATACGCGCTCTTGTCGCCTTTGCACGAGGCGGTAACCAGTATTTCGTCCGAACGATCGTCCACAATGAGCACCTAAATCTATTACCATTATAAGGACGAATATTAAGCACCTCAAATGCAAAAAATTTGATTGAATACACAAATCTTCTGACCCCGCAATAAATTGCGGGGCTAAATATTTAGCCAGCGAAATAGAAAAGGCTGAGCGAAAAAGCCCGGCCTCTTTGGTAACCCCTTTTTTCTATGTATTTACTTTGGCAAATCATTCGGTGCGACATCCTTGACACTCAAGTCACCATAGATTACACGGTAGGGTGCAGAATCTTTCGGCCTGTACCAAAATACTGCTTTGTTTGTCTCGCCGAGCTTTACGCCGCTACCGGCATAGTGCCAGTCTACCCCGTTTGGTCCGAGCTGTTGAAAGAACACAAATCCTCGTCCCATGGTTATGCCAAGCTGCGTTTTCTCTTCGTCGGAAATATTCAACTGGCCAATTTTCTCTCCTATCGCAGGAGTCAGGCTCATTAGTTCTTGGAGGCTCAAGCTCTGTGGGAAGCTGCCGCCAAGCAGGTGCTCCACCCAAAGTCGAAGGACTGTGATAAAATCCTGCTCTGTGAATTGACTCATATCGAACTGTTTCTGGCTCAGCGTATAGCCGGCAGGCACATCCGTGCTGACAAGCGTCTCATCTACCAGCACATCAAACTCGATATTTTTGAGGATGTAAAGTGACTGTCCCATCAGCAGTTCGATGCGTATCGGCTGAGCCGTATCGGGGTCGGCCCATATCGTAAGCTCTATATTTGGCTTATCTGCCACATAAAAGCCGATGGCTTTGCGACCGTCAATATCTTTCTGTCCAAGCTCCTGGGCCGGCATGTCCTTCAAGTTGTTGACGATATTACGCACAAATTCCAGGAAGTTTTTAGTTCCTTCCTGAAGAGGTCCCTGTATGTCAATGTATGCTGCGGTTTTACTCGTTGGGTCCAGTGTGAGCATCTTAGCATTATCGAGGTCGATTATCAGAATGGTATCCATATTCGAGAACGTCCTTCTGATTTTTGAGCCAACAACTATATCGTGCATGACCGGCCCGGTTTCTTCGCTACCTACAATCATATCGAAAACCACTGTTCGTGCGTTGAGAATGGGCTTAATGACATCAGCGAATGTGACAGTTGCACCCAAAGGGTTGCCGACGAAATAAAATGTGATAAGCGCAGTTATGATTATCGCTGCGGCGGCTGCAATTCTTGTAATCTTACTTTTCATAATTATTCTCCTTATATTTAGACTTGCGTCAATTTTGCTGGTTGTCTTAAGCCTTACGCTCTGTTCACGGATGATTCGGTCTAAAACCTTGTCTTCCAGATTGCTCTGGGCCAGTATTTTGCCGTTTTTAATTAGATGGTCGCGAAGATTGCTTACCTCTTTTAGCTCTGCCCTGCAGGAAGCACAGCTTTTTAGGTGTTCTGCGACCGAGTGTTTTTCGGTCTCATCCAGAAGGCCTTCGATAAAAGCTACTAAAAGTTCTTTGTATTCTGCGCAGTTCATTTTTACACCTCATAAACTTCGCTACGCTCACGCTGCTGTAATGAGTTTCGCAGCATAGCGTAGGCTCGTGACAGCGTTTTCGTAACCGTGCCCAGAGGCATATCAAGTCGCTGAGCGATCTGATTGCAGGAGTGCTGGCCGTAATATCGAAGCAAGATTACTTCTCGGTATGCTTGGGGCAATTCGGCAATTGCCGATTCGAGAGCAAAATCCTGTGAAAGTTCAGGCTGAGGCACCTCTTCTGAGAACGACCGGACAGCCTCTCGCTGACGTCTGATCTGCTCATTTCTCTGGTGTTCTTTTGCAACGTTGTCAGCGATACCTAACAGCCAGGAATAAAATAAATCTGCCTTTTTCAAGCTATCCATCTTGAAATAGGCTCGCACAAAACTTTCCTGTGCTGCCTCTTCTGCTTTGTCTTTGTTGCCCAATTTTCCAGCCAGATGGGCGAGCAAAACCGCCTGGTAACGCCGTACAAGGTAGCGAAAGTCATCCGGATGGCCATCCAAACAACGCTCTATGTAATATTTATCCGTATCAGGCATATCAGCACCTCGAAAATTCTCTCAGAATCTTTGTTCTCACTATATAGTGCAGGAGCAACTATTTTTGCGACACAAAAAATAAAAATTGTGGGGCATGGAGGAATTGCAAAACTTACCGTCGCCGGAGCGGCGACCAAAATCCAGAAAACCCCCAGTGAAACTGGGGGCTAAATATTTAACAGGTAAGATGGAATGCACCGACTACTTTTTTGCCCTTTTCAAGCTGCTCATTAAAGATATTCCAGGCTCGGCCGGTATTCTCTGCAATCACTTCAATACCTTCTTTTTGAAGTGCTTTTTTGGTGGAAGCTGGCACGTCCATCAGCCCTGAGGCGCCCTTGCCTATCACTAAGACTTCCGGCTTAAATTCGAGAACATCATCGAGGTCTTCTATAGCCAGGCTGTGGCCTTCTTTGCGCCACCAATTGGACCTGACCTTGTCCGGAAAGACAATCAGATCGCCTCTATATTCGCTGCCTCCAACCTTCATCACTCCGAAGCTATATGAATCAATCCGCATAAAAATACCCCCGGTAAAACCGGGGGCTAATTAGCCCCACGTTTTACGTGGGGTCTTCTAATTAGCCCCACGTTTTACGTGGGGTCTTCCTGTTTTGTTTTTATCACTGCAGAGGTATCGCTTAAACCAATTTGCTGCATGCTGAGCTACCTGCTGAAGCGCGCCCGGCTCTTCAAATAGATGCCCGGCTCCCGGCACGATTACAAGCTCTTTTTGGCAAGTCATTTGCTCCATCGCCTGCTTGTTCAAATCAATCACTACAAAATCGTTACCGCCCACAATCAAAAGTGTGGGTGCCTTAACCTTTGTCAGTGCTTGACCTGCCAGGTCGGGACGTCCGCCCCGCGATACGACGGCGCTGATATACTCACCAAGTTCAGCCGCAGCTACCAACGCAGCCGATGCACCAGTACTTGCGCCAAAGTATCCGATCTTTAGCTTGCTTAGAGCGCTATCCGCCAATAGCCATTTCGTAGCACCTACTACTCTTGTCGCAAGTAGGTCAATATCGAACCGCAGCTCTCGCGTCACCAGATCGACCTTCTCCTCTTCCTCCGTCAAAAGGTCTATCAGCAGACTTGCAATCCCTGTTTGCTTGAGCACGCTGGCGACATACCGATTACGCCGGCTGAATCTGCCACTGCCGCTTCCGTGAGCAAACAAAACAATCCCTTTTGCTCTTTCAAAAACGTTTAAGCTGCTTTTTATACTAACCTTATCATCTATTGTAATCTCAAGTTCTTGTGGTGGCTGCTGATGTTCGTTACTATTCATTTGCTTCTTCTTTTGTTTTCGGCTTCGAGAATTTCCAACAGCTCTTGGTCTTCTACCTGGGTGAACTGCAAATAGAACTGGCTGAGCGCGGAGAAAAATGGCGGAGCCTGCAAACATACTGTCTGGTCTGCATCTTCTGAGAGCTTTTTGAGGGTATCTTCTGGCCCAACCGGCAGAGCTGCTACAATCTTCTGCGGTTTTTCCTGTCGAACAGCCCACAATGCTGCCTGCGCCGTTGCGCCGGTAGCTACGCCGTCATCCGTGATAATCACTACTCTTTCCTGCAGGGAAAGCTTTGGCAGGACCTCACGATACTGTTGAATCCTGCGGGTGATCTGCTGCAGTTGGCGAGCTTTCTCCTGCTCGATATAAGCGTCATCAGCACCAACATACGAAGTAATCCTCTCGTCAAGAAAGAGCTTTCCATCCTCGCAAACAGCTCCAATTGCCAGCTCAGGATTTCCTGGCGCTCCTAACTTATGCGAGAGCACGATATCCAAATCAGCTTCCAGCGCCTCTGCAATCTGCTGGGCGATTATTATTCCGCCGCGAGGAATCCCCAGCACTGCTGGTTTTTGGCTGCGGAACTCCTGCAGTTGGCGTGCTAAGGCCTGTCCCGCTTCTATTCGTCCGCTAAACGGCTTGCTACTTTTAGAGATGATTCTCAATGTGCCCATTTTCAACTTGCGTCAACCCTGCAACAAATTGCGGGTGAAAAACCCCCAAATAAATTTGGGGGCTAAACATTGTTAAAATGCGCACGTGCCGGTTGCGCATCCGCCTGAGTATTCTGGCCCTGCGGTAACAACCCCGCTTGTCTCTGACAAGCGGGGTGGGAAAGACAACACCTGCTCAGCTTTGGAACCATATCTGTAAATAGTAATCCCTTTGCATTTTAACTTATGGGCCATCAAGTATACGTTTCTTACGTCCTCTACGGTGGCGTCGCTGGGTAAATTTATCGTTTTAGAAACGGCGTTATCTGTATATTTTTGAAACGCCGCCTGTATCTGGATATGTTCCTGCGGCTTAATGTCAAAGGCGGTAACAAATACCTTTTTTATGTCCGCCGGAATCTCTTTTATATTCTGCAAAGAACCACGCCTAGCAATCTCGGCCAGAATTTCTCTATTAAAAGCGTGTCTTTTCTTGGCAGCAGCCTCGAACAACGGATTAATCTCAAAAAGCTTCGTACCTGACAGTACGTTTCGCACAAAGCTTATGGCAAACAGAGGCTCAATACCGCTGGAACATCCAGCTATGATGCTAATAGTGCCCGTTGGTGCTATTGTATTAATCGTGGCATTACGCAGCCTCAAATTGTTCTTGGTGTAGATCGATTTGGTGAAATTAGGGAAAACGCCCCTTTCCTTGGCCAGGGCCACTGAAGCATCAACTGATTCTTTGTGTATAAAACGCATGAGTTTGCTGGCAAGATTAACCGCCTGCGGAGAATTATACACGATGCCAAGTTTTATAAGAATATCTGCAAATCCCATCACGCCGAGCCCGATTTTTCGGTTTGCCAGCGTAATCTGTTTTATCTGCTCAAGCGGATAGTTGTTTACCTCAATTACATCGTCCAGGAACCTGACTGCCCACCGAACTGCTTCTTTTAGCTTTTGCCAAACAACCGAATCGTCCTTTACCATCTTGGCCAGATTTATCGAACCCAGGTTGCAGCTTTCGTAGGGCAATAGTGGCAGCTCCCCGCAAGGATTTGTGGCCTCGATTTGGCCTATTTCGGGCGTAGGATTGTGCCTGTTTATTTCATCCAGGAATACCAGGCCGGGGTCTCCCGTCCGCCAGGCGGCGTTTACTATTAAATCAAACAGGACTCTGGCTTTGACGCACCTTTCGGCTTTTCTGGTCCGCGGATTTATCAAAGCGAAGTCTTTATCCTCTTTAACAGCACGCATGAATTTGTCTGTCGCGCCCACCGAAAGATTAAAGTTGCTGAATCGGCTGGGTTCAATCTTAGCCTCAATAAAATCCACAATATCCGGGTGGTCGCACCGCAGAATGCCCATATTCGCCCCGCGCCTTCTTCCACCCTGGACAATTACTCCGGTGGCCTGGTCAAATATACTCATAAACGAGACCGGCCCGGAGGCCTGGCCCTTGGTTGACTGAACAATATCTGATTTAGGTCTCAGATGGGAGAAGCTAAAGCCTGTGCCACCGCCAGTCTGATGTATCGCAGCCATATTACCAAGGGCCTTAAATATCCCCTCTATGGAATCTTCAACAGGAATTACGAAGCACGCCGAGAGCTGCCCAAACGAGGTGCCAGCATTCATCAAAGTCGGAGAGTTCGGCATAAACTGCAGATTCCGCATCATTTGATAAAACTGCTCTTCGATATCTTCTCTGCTATAGCGCGACTTGAAATTATCTTCAGCTTTGGCCACATGGTTTGCGACACGTCTAAAAAGCTCGCTCGGCGTTTCAACGATGTTTTGGTTTTCATCTTTCAATAAATATCTTCTTTTCAGAACCTCCATCGTATTGACGGGCAGCTTCAGGTCGTCCTTCAGGCCCAGCGCCGATTTGGTAAAGCGTAGCTGACTTCGATTTTCTCTGTAAAGAATGTAGCTTTTTGCGATGTGGTTATAGCCCTCACTCATCAAGGCATGCTCCACCATATCTTGGATATTTTCAATATCGGGGATTTTGCCTTTGTATTCTTGGCAGAGCCTGTTTACCACGACATTGGTTACCCGTCGAGCTACGGCTCTGGCTATATCTGGTTGGCCCAAGACTTCGAGGGCAGCCTTTTCAACAGCAATTTTGATTTTTGTTTCATCGAACTTGACGATTGAGCCGTTTCTTTTTTTGACTTTCGCTGGCGTGGTCACTTTGGGCATGTTATCTTTCCTCTTGGCCGCCAAAACCTGATGTAAAACCCCGCAATAAATTGCGGGGCTAAATATTTAGCCCCCAAATTTATTTGGGGGTTCTTCACCTTATTCTATGGACGTACTGCAAACGTAAATAAAAGCAGGAGGAAGGTTCTGCGGCACAAATTTCAGTTTCACGTCTGAAAAATAGTGTCTCATCCTTTTGCCCAAAAAGGGTGTATATTGCAATTGGATGTATCTTTTTGATTTACTGGTTATAGCAAGAATCCTTTCTTTTTTCGACTTTGTAAACAATGTAAGAGGTAAGCCAGAAACGATACAATCCAAATCGTCAACGTATTGTTCACAGTTCCTGGCGTCATCATTAATAACTGTAAGTCTTTCGTCGTTTATCTCCTCCAAACATTTGCAAAAGTGAGGATTGATTTCAAAGCATGTTAATCGGCCGTTTTCAGGAAGGCGTTTCAAGATTTCTGTAGTTACTGAACCGGTTCCTGCGCCGAATTCGACAACGCAGGCTGAGCCGTTGATTTGCTCAGCCATCTTCTTAGCCAGAAACTTTGAGCTCTGAGTGAACGTTCCTACCTGTATGGGGTATTTCAGGAATTCGTAGATAAAACATAGACTTTTCATTTTGACTACTCCCTGTGTCATCATACTATCCTTAATTGAATTAAAATAAGATATAAGTTGTAATATATGCTGTCAAGAAAGTTCTGCAAATTTGTAAGGTTTCCTGTGATGACTATTTTTTCCAAAGACTACCAGCGGCAACTTTCGCCGGGATTTACTCCTTTTGACCCACTGGAGCTTGCTAAACGAACTGAAGAAATTGTCTGTCGTGGCGACCATCGCAAGTACACCAAGTTCTACTGCACAGGTGTTTACGGAGGAATTGCGACCGGCTATACCTGTGGGTGCTGTTTGCGGTGCATCTTTTGCTGGGTGGATTGGAGCCGAGATTTTCCCGAAAAATATGGCCAATTCTACTCTCCGGTGGAGGCATTTTATAAGCTCAGCCGAGTCGCACGCAAAGCAAAAGTTACACAATTGCGCATCTCTGGCGCTGAGCCGACTCTGGGAAAGTCTCATCTTTTAGGGCTGCTGGAAAGAGTGGAAAGCTCGCCATTTCGTTTGTTCATTCTCGAGACGAACGGGATTTTGATTGGGGCTGACCCCGACTATGCTCGGCAGATCGCCCACTTCAAGAAAGTTCATACGCGAATCTCGCTTAAAGCAGGAACACCTGAAGCTTTTACCAGAAAGACCGGGGCCAGGCCTGAAAGCTTCGAGCTCCCCTTTAGGGCCATTGTAAACCTGATGGAAGCGGGGGCGAGTTTTCACGTTGCCGCCATGAGCGCAGATACAAGAATCGTTACTCAGCAGGAACGTCACAGTCTTCTGGAGCGACTTGAATCGATACACCCGGCTCTGCTACGCAATCTCGAGGAAGAGGTCGTTGATCCATATTATTGCACACTCGAAAGGCTGCAACATGCAGGTGTCAAGCTCATCTGGCGCGAAAACCAAGGCGGCTGAGGGAACAGCTTTAGTTTCTTAGAGCAACTGCTTAAATCGTAAAGCGTCTTGCCACATGCTCACGTTGTTGAACAAAAAATACGTTTGAGCATCTCTGGCACAGCGTTGAATAAGCTCCAGAAGTTCTTTGTCTGAGTATTCGTGACGATAGCCAGTGGTTCCGTGCAATCGATAGTAGCGCAAGCCGCCAGTGACAGGTTCAGCTTTGAATGGGTCTACGCAATGTATCAAGTTCAGTTCTCGACAAAGAGCAGCGATTTCGTCATTTTGCCATTTGCCGCGAGGCTCCCAGATGCAGGTGATATTGCTGAGCCGAACATGGCTAAAAAACTCACGCATTCGATCTTTATTTTCGCTGGTGGGCGCAAAGCTTGCTGGGCACTGCAAAACCAGTTTGTCCGCGTGGAGCGATCTGGCAACTTCAAGCGTCGTTTCCCACGCCCGGCGAACCGGTTCTGTCCAGCGGAAGCTACCAACTTGGCTCCTTTGTTTTTCCGATAACCGCATTTTCAACCGGCGATAGGTGGGACTGGATACCTCATGGGTGATAAGCTGCCAAGCTTTTAGTGTAAACTCAAAATCAGCAGGAGCCTCATCGCGCCAGCGTTTAACGGTATCAGATTTCGGCGGCTGATAAAAGGTCTGCTGGATTTCAATCAAAGAGAAAGTCTCAAAGTACTTTGGCCGCGCGACCCCAAAGCCGCAGCAACCTACCTTTGTTACTACTTCAGACATACGCTTTGTTTCTGAGTTGAACTGGTTTAAGGTTCAACAAATTGGAATTCCCACCGGTCGGTCCGAAGGATTCCGAAAGCTCCATCGCGGTTGGGAATGTGTTTTGCTCTTGCCAGGTTCATGCCGGCACAAAATGTCGGGCCGAGGTAAAACGGCTCAGGCGGGTCGTCATAGTGGCCAAAGAACGCAAAGCGAGGCTGCATCGCTTCTATCAATTCGGTTAGACGTTTGCTGCCGGTGGGGAACTTGTTCCGTAAACCCTTGTTAAGCGGAGCGTCGTGCAAAAGCAGTACATCAACCTGAGGATGTTCTTTCTGCAAACGCTCCAACGAAGGCGGATGCAAATACTTCTGGACCCGCCCGAAGGGCGGTTTGATCCAGTCCAGGGCTTCGCCCTGGTCATTCGACGGGATAGGGAATTTTCCGAATCTGTACTCCATACCGCCCAGTGCTGCAACACGTAGATGTTCGTTGCCTTTGTGGAACTCTCGGACCGAGCCGGTAGCCAGGAAAATAATCCGCCCAGCCGGGTCAACAGCCTGTCCTTCCTTATCAGCTAAAAGTGGGAAGTTTTCGTGATTGCCGTGGCAGAACCATGTCTCAATCACAGAGGTCTGCTTACTCGATAGATATGCTGCTGAGGCAAGCTCACTTTCATCTTTCGCGAAATGTTTCTTTGTTGCCTTATCCATCTGTTCAAAAGAGCTCCATAGTCCCATGTCGCCGGTCTGCAGCACGAGGTCTATGCGTTCTTTTTTCTCTTGCTGCCAGCTCTTACAGAGCTCATACATTCCGAAAAGGTTGCCGTGCACATCACCAAAAACCGCTATTATCATACCATCGCCTCAGAACTAGCCGTCGCCGTACCGGCGACGGCTAAACAAACGAGTTCAACGTTCACTATCTGGTTCAATAATTGCTTTTGCTGCTTCAGCAGGCAAAATCCATTTCAGGCGCTTTGTCACCCATTGAGCTTCATTATCAAAACCAGCTTTTTTGTAAAAGTGGAGCAGATTGCCGTAACGGCTGGTGACATCAAATCCGATGCTGTGCTGAAGCTTTCGCAGACAAACCGGGCAGAGATGCATCGGCCGGGCGTCACTCTCAGCTAAATGGTTTGAGCCATTTAGAACGCACTGAAAATATATACAATGTGTTAAGCCGAACATATGGCTGGTCTCGTGCGCCAAAACCTTACAGCTTCGCCGCAGAAGCAACTTTTTGTAGTTTTTGTCCTGCTCTTGGCCGTAAAAGGCCGGGTCGTAACGGGCAAAGCTATAAACGCCAATCCGTTCTCGGAGTGAGGCCTGCCCGAACACAAAATTCCACGAAGGCTCAGGATAAAGGTCCTCCATAGTAATCGCCAGCACGCAAAAAGCATCAGCAGGAACATTCTTTTTGAGAATAGCTAACACATCACCAGTTAAGATTTGTTGGTTTCTGGTGTATGGATTGATTCGAGTTGTAATAGTATGGCCGCTCAAAGTCAAGCAAGGAAGGACATCCACCTGCAGAGCAAAATAAGTGGCAGCATATTCTCTCAATGTTTCTACTAAAGCAATTTGGCTTTTTGGAGGGACCCCGCTTCGCGGGAACCCAAATTCTCCCAAAGGTTGCAGATAGATTTTGCAGCGAATTTTGTCTGGCTGATTTGGTTTTGACCTGACGAATTCATCGAAGGTCTGTCCGGTTTCAGAGTGCTCGGCCAGCCAGTCTCCGCGTTTTGGAATAGATATGGGTTCAAAGTCAGCACCAGGCTCCAAGGCCTTTCTGAGGATTTCTGAAAGTCCCTTAGTCGAACCGATGGCTTTGAGTCTTTCTTCTGCTGTGGGAGGTTTGAAGTTCATTGCTAATCCCGGCAGCGAAGCCGAGAATAAGATGACTGGTAGAATAATCCACCTTTTCCTATATGTCATTGCACTATTTAGTTTCTCTTTAACCGTAATTATCCTTTGTGTTTGACTTACTTGATTTTAACCAATAACATAATAATAATCAATTGCTTACAGTTGTTGCGAGGAAATTAAAGCAAAAAATTGTAGTAGAGAATATAACGATGAGAATAAGGAAGATTAACATTAGAAACGATTATTCTAAAAGCTTTTTGTGCAGTTGTCTTATTTTATTCGTAATAGAAGCAAATTCAATTCCTGCATTACAGAAGACAGAAGTTCTGTCCTCTGTCCTCGGTCATCCGTCATCTGCCGATTTTGAATCGCTGCGCCTGGCCATTACCGATTTAATTGACACGTTTGGCAGCCGATATCCAAAAGGCCAAGAGTATTTACAGCATCTAAAGAATTTAGAAGAATCAAGTAAGACCATCCTTAGCTCTTTTGACAAAGGCGACGACTTAGCAAAGCCTGCCCTGAGCAGGGTCGAAGGGGCTGATCTGGCCTGCCGAGACGTGCCGTCTCTGGCACGGCTGGCGGGCGAACTTAAAAAGTTGCAGTATGAGGCATTGTTTTTCAATCCATTGCTTGATTTTGATAAGCTGCTGCTGCTCAAACGTAAGCGCGGGCAACTTGGCCTGCCTACAAACCACCAGTGCAATACCGCCCTCGAACGGACTGGATATGATAATGAGATTGCGGTGCTGTCGCCTGTGCGTCCAGCCTGTCCTGAGCGAAGTCGAAGGAACGGACGATTGCAGACGCTGTACCGGCCGAAAGAAGGCCAGTTCGTCGGCGAAATCGATTTACATTTCGATGCTGACCGGCTGCTTTTTACCATGCCTGTTGGAGCGACCTGGCAAATCCACGAAATCAAGACCGATGGCACCAGCCTACGGCAGGTCTCGCGTGGCGAGCATCCAGATGTGGACAACTTCGATGCCTGTTATCTGCCCGATGGGCGGATTGTCTTTGTTTCGACCGCCTCATATAACGCTGTTCCCTGCTGGCACGGCAAAGAGCGAGCGTGCAGTATTTACATAATGGACGCCGACGGAAGCAATATGCGGCAGTTATGCTTCGACCAGGACCTGGACCTTCACCCGGCTGTGCTGCCCACTGGCCAGGTAATCTTCAGCCGATGGGACTACACCGGGCCTATGCACATGTACTTGCGTCCTTTGATGGCGATGAATCCTGATGGCACCGGCCAGCGAGCGGTGTATGGAAGCAACTCTTATTGGCCAAACGCGCTTTATTTTCCCCGGGGTATCCCAGGAGCACCGAGCAAGATTATAGCCGTTATTTCTGGTTATCACGGAGTGAACCGGATGGGCGAATTGGGACTTTTAGACCTCACCAAAGGCTGGTACGAAGCCGAAGGTGTCGTCCAGCGGATTCCTGGCCGAGGAAAGCCCATAAAAACGGTCATTCGTGACAAGCTGGTCGATGAGTCCTGGCCGAAGTTCCTCCATCCATATCCGCTTAGTGACAAATACTTCCTGGTGGCATCCCAGCCCGATAGCAAGTCCCCCTGGGGCATCTATCTGGTAGATGTATTCGACAACATGCTGCCAATCCAGGTGCATCCAAAGTTTGACTTCTTTGAGCCGATCCCGATCAAAAAGATGCCAAAACCCCCAGTGATTCCTGACAGAGTTGACCTTAAACGTGACGACGCCATCGTCTACTTGCACGATGTGTATGTTGGGCCTGGACTGGCCGGTGTTCCAAGGGGCACCATTAAAAAGCTGCGGGTCGTGGCCTATCATTTCGGCTATCCGGGAATGGCCGGGCCAGATAAAATCGGCTGTGGCGGCCCGTGGGAGGTGATGCGAATCATCGGCACCGTGCCAGTCCACGAAGATGGCTCAGCTATGTTTCGCGTTCCTGCCAACACGTCTCTGTGTTTGCAGCCGCTGGATAAAGATGGTTTCGCTGTGCAGTTGATGCGAAGTTGGTTCACAGCCATGTCCGGCGAAGTTCTTTCCTGTGTCGGTTGTCATGAAAGGCCCAATGAAATACCAGCGCCGCGGGGAGGGCTGGCTGCCAAAAAAGAACCGGCGGAAATCACACCCTGGTATGGTCCCGCCCGGGGCTTCGACTTCGAGCGGGAAGTTCAACCCGTCCTGGACAAATATTGCGTCACTTGCCATAGCCAGCAGACGCCTACGATGCCTGACCTGCGATCAGAGCAATATGTAGAGAACTACAGCGGACGAGAGCTTAACTATCTGGGCGCCAAGCGTTTGCACCCTGCTGTGCGCCAAGCACTCGGTGGAACAAAAGTCCGGTATACGCCCGCTTACGAAGCTTTGATACCATATATCCGCAGGGTTAACGTTGAGGACCACGTCGGATTGCATGTCCCTGGTGAATACCACGCAGATACGAGCGAATTGATTCAGATGCTCGCAAAGGGACATCACAATGTTGAGTTAGATCAGGAGGCTTGGGAACGCTTAGTGACCTGGATCGACTTAAATGGACCATGTCACGGCACATGGAGCGAGGTGTGTGCGATTCCTGATGGAGCTCGCGAGCGGCGCCGGCAGTTAAGCCAGCTATACGGTGGTCCAAAAGATGATCCAGAGCAGGTTCCAGAAATTCCCCGACCGCGTATTGAGCCGATCATGCCAGCTCCATGCACCGAAATGAAACCAGAAATTCCACAGGTCGCCGGCTGGCCCTTCGATGTCGGAGAAGCTTGGCGACGTCAGAGAGCCACAGAAGAATTTGAAAAAATAATTGATTTGGGCGATGGTGTGACAATGAAGCTGGTGCGGATTCCAGCCGGCCAGTTCGTCATGGGCGATCCGAACGGAGAAGCTGATGAACGCCCGCTTACCTGTGTCCAGATCGAACAGCCTTTCTGGATGGGAGCTTTCGAGGTCACCAACGAACAGTACCACAAGTTCGATCCATCTCATAACTCGGGCTTCTTCAACAAACGCTATCAGAGTTATGATGGGCCGGGATTGCTATTAAGCAGACCAAAGCAGCCCGCCGTGCGAGTTTCGTGGGAACAGGCAAAAGCATTTTGTCGTTGGCTCTCGCAAAAAACGGGACAGAGAATTGATCTGCCTACAGAGGCGCAGTGGGAATATGCGTGCCGGGCTGGTTCATCTACACCATTTTCGTATGGTACTATGGATGTGGATTTTTCTCAATACGCTAATCTTGCTGACAGAGCATTAAGCGTTCCCCCAGGTCCCACGGGTGGTCTAACTTCAAATATTACTGAACACAAGGGTAACGGCATCTTCATATCAGCAATCTATGGAGGAAACATCATTTGTGACGCCCGTTTTGATGATGGAAACATCGCTACTGCTGAGGTTGGCCAATATCTGCCTAACGCCTGGGGACTCTACGATATGCATGGCAACGCTGCAGAATGGACGCGGAGCACATACTGGTCTTATCCGTATCAAGATGATGATGGTCGCAATAACGACGAGTCGTCAAATCGTAAGGTCGTTCGCGGAGGTTCGTGGCATGATCGGCCGAAAAGATGCTATTCTGCGTTCCGTTTAAGTTACCCTTCGTGGCAGCGCGTCCATAATGTCGGCTTTCGTGTCATTTGTGAGATAGAAATGACAACACGAAAAAATTTCGTATCTGCACAGGATATGGAATTGAAATAAAACAAGTTATGGTTCTATTAAGTCTAACAGCGTTGATTTGCTTTATTTTTGGTTCCGCTCAACAACCCCTTAGGGGTCCGCAGGCTCTTATTTGGTCAGGCGATAAAAACGTGAGTTCCCGCGGAGCGGGGTCCCTGCTGTATGTTGCGCTGGGTAGCGCAAAACAAGTTGCAATCTTTGATATCGAAAGTAGCAGAATTGTAGGGACAATCGAGACAATCGCAGAACCGACCGGTCTTACATTAGCTGCCAATGGAGCTTATCTTTACGTTACCTGTGCAGCTCGACAAGGGCGTCTGTGCGTTATTGATACTGCTGCCAAGTTAATTGTTAAGCAAATTCCTGTTGGCAACTACCCTCGTTCTCCGGTACTGAATCCTGATGGTAATATGCTTTATGTATGTAATCGTTTCAGTAACGATGTCTCAGTGATAAGTCTTAAAGAGGAAAAGCAGATTGTTAGCATTGATGTTTTGCGGGAGCCTTACGCCGCTGGAATTAGCCCGGATGGAAAATGGCTATATGTCGGCCACCATCTTCCAGATGGACCAGCCAACACTGGGTTCATCGCCTGCAAGGTTTTAGTAATCAATACGGAAACTGTCCAGATCGATGCTGCGATTTCTTTGCCTAACGGCAGCACTGGACTTCGTGACGTTACTGTTTCTCCTGACGGCCAATATGTATATGTCACTCACATACTTGCCCGCTATATAGTTCCCACCAGTCAGTTGGAAAAGGGCTGGATGAACACAAACGCGCTAAGTATTATCGATGCTCAAAAGAAAGAGCTGATTGAAACCGTGCTTCTGGATGATGTAGATAATGGTGCCGCCAATCCATGGGCTGTAGGCGCCAGTCCCGATGGTAAATACATCTGTGTGACTCACGCTGGAACGGATGAGTTGAGCGTAATAGATGCATCTGCTCTGCATAGCAAAATCGGGTCTCGATACTCGTCGAGCATCGAGCATCGAGCATCCAGGATCGAGAATGAACTAAGCTTTCTCTACGGAATTCGCAAGCGCATAAACTTGCCCGGGAAAGGCCCACGCGCGCTGGCAATTGTTGGCTCTAAAGTTTACATCGCAGAATATTTCACGGACAGCATCACGATAGTTGAGCTAAATGAGAAGCTCGTCACTCGTCAATCGTCCCTCGTGTCTCGACCGATGGACGAAGGACGACGGACAAAGGACGATATGCAAACATCTGCGACGCGTAGGGGAGAAATGCTCTTTAACGATGCCTCGCTTTGCTTTCAACAGTGGCAGAGCTGCGCAAGTTGTCATCCCGATGGACGAGTTGATGCCCTGAATTGGGACCTGCTTAATGACGGCATAAGCAATCCCAAAAATACCAAGAGCCTGCTGCTGGCGCACGAGACGCCGCCGGCAATGATTACGGGCGTGCGCGACCGGGCTGAAACTGCTGTGCGTGCGGGAATCAAGAATATCCAGTTCGCCATGTGTTCAGAGCAGGACGCGGTGGCGATCGATGAGTATCTCAAATCACTCCAACCCGTTCCAAACCCTTATCTGGTCAACGGCAAACTCAGCTCGGCTGCGCGACGAGGACAAAAAATATTTAAAAAAGCCGGCTGTGCCCAGTGCCATAGTGGACCACTTTACACGGACTTGCAGAAATACGATGTTGGCACAGGCAGGGATATGGAAAAAGGCCGGTTGTTTGATACGCCGACGCTGGTGGAAGTCTGGCGAACCGCACCGTATTTGTATGATGGAAGGGCCGCTACGATTAAAGAGGTGCTAACAATATATAATCCCGATGATAAACACGGCGTCACATCGAATCTAACCGAAAGTGAGATTAACAATCTGGCTGAGTTTGTCCTCTCTCAATAGGACCTCAATCAGGTGTAAGTACGTCCTTAATGTCTTCTATCTTATTTTCCTGATAAAAAATTCGGCGTCTCTCGTCGAACAAGATGTCACGCCCTTTGGCTACATCGTCCGCATCAAGGCCGATTAGTTTAAGCGGATTGTAAAAACCCATTGCGACCAATTCATCCAGACTCATTAGATTCAGTGACGCCAGATGATTCATGCACTGCAGCATTGTTGCTGATGAGCCGACGAAATATCCTGTTGCTGGGTCGTGCAATCGGCCGTCCTCCTCCAGCACCACCTTATGACCCAGCGTTTCATAATTGCCTGGTCCTAGGCCTGCCAGCGGCGCGGCGTCACTTACTACAATACAGAGCCCTGGCCCTTTGGTTCTAATAATGGTTTTAATCACCGAAGCTGGCAGATGATGGCCGTCAGTTATTATCATCGCGATAAGCCCATCTTCAGCTAAACCCGCCCAGATGGGATTTTCATGCCTGGGCAATATGGCCGGCACAGCATTGCCCAAATGTGTAAGCGAGGTTGCCCCTGCACGAACTAGTCTGTTCAAGTCTTCTTCGCTTGCCATTTGATGTCCCAGCGAAACTGCAATTTTCTGCTCGACCGCATACCGGACCAGTTGCTCTGCCCCTCTTAGCTCCGCCGCTATGGTTATCAGCACAACTTTCCCATTGGCCCACTCGATTAGCTGCCTAAGGTATCCTATATCTGGTTTTCTGATCCAGTCCGGATTATGTGCTCCACGAGCACCGACTTGCGGAGAAATAAAAGGCCCCTCTAAGTGTATGCCCAGTAGATGTCCGTGAAACTCCTCGCTTTGTATGACTTGTGCAATTATTGGCAGATTATGCTGGTAGATATCCTCGTCGCTGGTTATTACTGTTGGCAAAAAAGCTGTCGTTCCAGCTTCAAGCAACTGGCCAGATGCTCGCATAAAATCCGCTGTCGTTAAATTCCTGCTGGAAAAATCCACCCCTTTGTAGCCGTTGACTTGCAGGTCGACTAATCCTGGTATCCGCATATAGCTTCTCGCTTCTGCAAATTGCTTATCGCTTAGGTCCGATTTGCGATTTGCAATTAGCGATTTGCAAGTAGTGATGCTGCCTGCTCATCCATAAATATTTTACAGTTCGGATGTCTCTGTAGTATCGATGCGGGACACATATTTGTCACTGGGCCTTGCAGCGTGTTTTTTACCGCCTCAGCTTTGCGTTTTTCCGGAACCGAGACAATTATGCACGCACTTTTGGTAATCTGCCGGATGCTCATCGAGATCGCGAGCTTCGGTACTTGCTCTAACGTCTCAAACCATCCTTCACCCAACTGCTGGCCTCTGCACCTCTGGTCAAGTTTGACAACAATAAATGGCTCGCAGGTTACGAAGTCTGCCGGCGGGTCGTTAAACGCCAGGTGTCCATTTTCACCGATGCCTACCAATGCCACGTCGATCGGATGCTTGGCAATAATATTGCCTAATCTTTTGCACTCTTGCTGGCTGTTTTTTGCATCGCCATTAACGAAATGCACCGCCTTCAAGCCTGGGACTTTATCCACGAACCGCTCGGCCAAATACCTTCTAAAGCTGGCGGGGTGGTCCGGCGATAACCCAATGTACTCATCTAAGTGAAACATTATTACTTTCGACCAGTCGATTCCATCTGTAGCCACCAGGTTCTTGAGCGTCTCGAATTGGCTGACCCCTGTAGCCAGAATGATATTTGCCTGTCCTTTGTTTCTTATTGCCTTTTTGATGACCTTTGCTGCTTGAGCTGCTGCCGCTGCTCCCAGCTCCTCTATTGTTTTGTAAATAAACTTTTCCATAGGCATAATAATAAGAAATTTCGGTAACTCTTGCAAAAAGATTTTTCTTGCCTTGCAGGCTCAAAATCCTCTATAACACTGGGTAGTTACGGAAATGCTATTTACATAAAAGTGGAGGTGAACTATGACAAATGTGCATCGATTTGTTGCACTTGTGGTGCTAATTTTTGTTAGTTGTTATTTTACCCATGTGGTGAGCTTGTCGAATCCAGAGGCCATCGTGGAGCCATCAACCGTTCTGTCCACGCTCGAGCAAGGCCACCCTCGTTTAATGCTGAAAGACGAAGACCTACAAGCCCTCAAAGAACAACACAGAAAGGATAAAATCCTGCAGAAGTTTTTGCAAGATGTTCTAAAAGAAGCGGATGCCTACGCCAACAAACCGATGCTTACTTATCGCAAGGTTGGCCCGCGGCTTCTGCACGTCAGCAGAGAGTGCCTCAACCGGATTTACGCTCTTTGTCTGGCCTACAGATGGACCGGCGAGCAAAAGTATGCAAGATCGGCGGTGGAGAACCTGCTGACTGTCTGTGCCTTCAGGGACTGGAATCCATCGCATTTTCTGGATACGGCCGAGATGTCGCACGCTGTTGGTCTTGGTTATGACTGGTTGTATTCATATCTCGATACCGACACACGGGGAAAAATCAAGGCTGGTTTAATCAAAAACGGCCTAGAACCAGGGCTGCAAGCATACGAAAGGGCCTGGTGGAGCAAAAGCGAATTTAACTGGAACCAGGTCTGCAACGGAGGGATGATAATTGGCGCTTTGGCTATAGCTGAGTCTGACCCGCAGTATGCCCAGCAGATTATTCCTGCTGCTGTTGGGTCGCTTCCGCTTGCTCTTAAAAGTTACGGCCCGGATGGTGCCTGGGGTGAAGGGCCTGGTTATTGGAGCTATGCTACGCATTACACTGCTTACGGCCTGACGGCCCTACAGACCGCTTTGGGCAAAGACTTCGAGCTGCCAAAGATCGAGGGATTGGCAGAATCAGGGAATTTCCCGATATATACAACTGGCCCGACGGGTCTATTTCTAAACTTCGCCGACTGTGGAGAAAAAAGCTCCCGGGAGCCTATGCCCTGCATGTTCTGGCTCGCCCGCACCTACAATAATGCTCTATATGCCCAGGAAGAACATGCAGTGCTTGACGAAGACCAAGCCAGTCCGCAACATATAGTCTGGTACGTGCCTGCTCCGATGGAAAGACTTGCACCGAAGGACCTCGACCGTTATTTTCGCGGCCCTGTGGAAGTAGCAGTTTTGCGCAGCGCCTGGGACAACCCCGAAGCGCTGTTTGTTGGCGTCAAGGCTGGCTACAATCAGGTCAACCACGGTCATCTTGACCTGGGCAACTTCGAGCTCGATGCCCTCGGCGTTCGATGGGCACGTGACCTTGGCTCGGATAACTATAATCTGCCTGGCTACTGGGATAGAAAAAGAGGTGGTCAGCGATGGTCATATTACCGCCTGAATTCGGCCAGTCATAATGTGCCAATGCTAAATGGCGAGGACCAGGACCCACAAGGAACCTCCAGTTTTATCAGGATTGTAACGAATGAATCTAATCCACTGGCAGTGGTGGACTTAACAGAGGCTTACACGAAGTTTGCAAGCAAAGTGACACGAGGAATTGCATTAGTGCAGGATCGCCGGGCAGTGCTGGTGCAGGATGAGTTCGAACTGATCGTGCGGGGATGCGAGTTGGCCTGGGGTATGACCACTGATGCGAAAATCGCCACTGGAAGAGAAGGTGTCGCAGTGCTTACTCTTAAAGACAGGGAACTGATCGCACACCTCTTGTCGCCTGCTGGGGCTGAATTTACAATTGAGTCAGCCGAGCAAAAACCACCGCAAAAAACTAACCGCGGAGTCAATCGGCTGATAGTTCGCTTACCCAACGCCAAAGGTAAGGTGCGGGTCGCTGTTCTGCTCTCGCCGGTCTGGAAGGATGGCCGTTACGTTAGCTCCGTCCAGCTAACGCCGTTAGCAGAATGGTGAGAAAATTCATTTTTAAATGACGATTATTGTGAGGTGTTAAAATGCCAAGTCAATTAGTCAGTATTTATAAAGGCGTAGTTATAGGCGCATTAATGCTGGCCTTTGGATTTTTGACCAGCTATGCTCAAGACACCAAAGACGAGAAACCTCAACTCCGCCAGGGAAATTACCATAGCGAAGAGGCTGCAAGAGAGGAACTTGCCAAATTTGCGCAAAGCTATTCCAGCTTAGCCGAGTGGAAGGCACGAGCCAAACGCATCCGCGAAGGTATTCTTCGTGGTGCGGAACTTTTACCGCTGCCCCAAAAGCGTCCGCTTAACCCGATTATTCATAGCAAACGCGAATATAATGGCTATA
>Ga0315312_1000662_pt1 | contig 35355 bp, 39 predicted proteins | sample TDP7_MG_FD_203629 | JGI IMG/M metagenome (GOLD analysis project Ga0315312, IMG submission 203629) | Freshwater sediment microbial communities from Lake Towuti, South Sulawesi, Indonesia - TDP7 | ecosystem: Environmental > Aquatic > Freshwater > Lake > Sediment | place: Indonesia: South Sulawesi... | reverse complement strand
GATTAAAGAAGTTGAAGAGCATTCTGGAGAAATAGATAACCGCTATTGAATGTTGCACAACCGTTGAAGTGTTCCTCGCTGGTCATCGCTTCTTATATCTCTGTGACCCAATCCCTTATCCTATATAGGCCCCTATTTTCAACATACCTGATGCCTTCTCATGATATCGTATAATTGGCGAAGCACAAGCGACTGACAAAATGATTCCTCCTGCAGTGCGTCAAAAAGGAGCCGACCCTGAGGACATAAATCAAAGGTGAGAAACCTTCACCCAGGATTGTCTACCATTACGGCAAAGGGGATGGACAAAACAAGGAATATCATCTATATCGTAAATACGGCAGGCTCAAAAAGAATTTTAAGAGATAAACCAACGCTAGCTAGCGTTAGCTGGTGGAAGTGTTAAAATCATTCAAAACAAGGCACATCCATGTTCTAGTTCGACCGTCTTCCCCATATGTAAGGTAGTAATATACCGATTAGTATGAGAACGGCACCGATTAAAAATTCATAATACGATCTTTCCCCTAATGGATTTTCCGCCACTGGACGGTATACAAACCATTTGATAACTATCAGTATAACGCCCAACGCAATAAGGATAAATTGAGCTGGTTTTTCTCTTGTCATATCAACCCACATCGACATGCGTTCCAACTCTATCTTTGGCCTTATCTCTAGGTAAGAGGTGACGCGTGTGCAGGCCGAGTTTTACAAGGGATAACATGAGGGGGACTTCCATCAATGGCCCTATGACCGTCGCCAGAGCCGCTCCCGATCCTATGCCATAAAGGGTCGTGGCGACCGCGATGGCGACCTCAAAGTGACTGCTGGACCCTATGAGAGTCGTATCGATGGCGGTCTCGTATTTCCAACCTGCGAAATAACCAAGGGGATAGGTCCAAGCGATCATCGTGGCATAATGCAGCAGGTTAGGCGCTGCTAGATAAGCGACCAGTAGAGGGTCGTTGAGGGTCATCTCCCCCTTGAATGAGAATAGGACTACGAGGGTCGTCAGGAGGGCGATTATGGATATCTTGCCAACAGCCGACCTATACACGTCATTGAACCACTCCTCCCCCTTTCTCTCTATGAGCAACCTTCGGGAAATCGCCCCCGATGTCACTGGTAGCGCGATGAAGACCAAGACGCTTAGGGCGATCAAATCCCATGGCACGGGGATGCTACTCACGCCGAGGTAAAGGGCCGCGAGCGGGGCATACAGGGCGAGCATCAATGGGGCGTTGATCGCGGCATTTATCAGCCCCTGTGCCATATCGCCTTTGGCGAGGAACATCCACCACACGACCATGGCCGTGCATGGGGACAGGCCAAGGAGGATAACCCCTGCAATGTACTGCGGATTGCCAGCCAGTATCATGTTGGCGTATAGCGTCATCAGGGGCGGTGCTATGATCCAGTTGGCGATGATTGTGACCAACAACGGCTTGGGTCTTTTAGCGGCCTTTTTGATGTCACTAAAGCGTATTCCGACGACAGTGGGATACATCATGAAAAATAGGAGGATGCCTATCGGAATCGACAATGACTTAAACTTGAGGGAGTCCATGAACTGGCCGAATTGAGGCAAAAACCTTCCGACCAATAGGCCTGCGGCTATACAAAGGGCTATCCATGCCGTCAAGTACTTCTCGAAGATGCCTAGGGATTCGTCTTTTATAGCCGCTTTAGCATCCGTCAAAGTTTTTATCCTTGAATTAAGGAATATATTAAAGCATTTAAATATATCGTTATAATCTGTATGGAGTATTGCGCTTATCGATGTCTTTAGAGTACATTCATTTTGCGGAGTTTACGGAATAGAGCCTGGTCTGCTAAACGATAAAAGACCCATTTCCCCTCTTTTCTATCCTCGGCGATCCCAGCGTTCTTGAGAATCATTAGGTGATGCGAAGTTGTGGGCTGAGTCAGGCCTAAAGCGGCCATGATCTCACAGACGCACAGCTCTCGGATTTGGAGGAGGCTGATAATACTAAGTCGGGTTTGGTCACCCAAAGCCCTAAACATCATGCTACGGTGTTTGAGTTTCCCCGTGTCTAGGGCCTTTTGAGCTAAAAGCCTTAGCTCCTTACTATAGCCTTCAACTGTTTCAGTTTGGCATCTCCCTGATCTGATCAGGCCCTGTAGGCTCTTGGCGAGGCGTTTGCTGGCGGACATAATACGCTGTCACTCTAGTTCTAACCTATTAATACGTTATTATACGTGGGGCCATGATTGGATTGAAGCGGGTCCTGTTCGTTTGCGTCGAGAATGCGGGCAGAAGCCAGATGGCCGAGGCCTTAGCCAATTACCACGGAAATGGGAAATTAACTTTGCCTCGCACCATATTATAGGCACGTTGAGTAAACGCTCCTAGGTTCTTCCATTCATCAAAAAATCGCAATGGAAAACTTTCTTTCCAACAACGCTTTTTTCCCTCCACTGAGGAAACAGATAACCGTTGCCTCCGGTCATGGCTCACGAAGAAGACACCTACTCTACGCTGTTCTCGGTGCTCAAGCACCCGATCCGCCGCAGGATACTGAGGATGCTCAACGCCAAGCCATACACCTACACGGAGATCCTGGCCGTCTTAAACGTGGAAACCGGCTTCCTGAATTACCACTTGGAGCAGATGCGGGAGCTGATCGTCAAGGACGAACGCGGAAGGTACGGCCTGTCGGTCTTCGGCGAAGCCGCCGTTGGGCTCATTGCGCAGGTCGAGGAACCGGCCAAAAGGGATGAGAAGGCGGTGAGGGTCGTTGGTGTCAGTTTAACTATGACGCACCTCCTGGCCATGGCTCTTGTGGCTCTATCGGTCTGTAACATCTACTACTTCTCGGCCTACCAGGGCCTCTACAGGGACAGGACGAACGCCTTGGGCGGGATCATGTTCCAGACGAGGGGCCTGCTCAGTGAGGCCAACAACGTCCTGAACCATACTTTGGCCAATGGGATGATCGACTTCGAGCTGTGGCAGGTCATGTTGAGGAACATGGCCCTACAGCTCAGGCTTTACGCCACGATAGCCGAACTGGACCCTGGCCACATGCAGCAGTGGACCCAGATGAGGTCGGCCATCGATGAGGTTACGACCCTTTTCTTCCACATCGACCAAAAGTATGAGCCAATGAGCGGACGATACCTGAACCTGACGAACCCTCAAGCATCCTCGCTGAGGGATTTGCTCGAAGGGCTTCTGGTCATAGAGGAGAGGGGGTTCCCTAAGGAGATCATACTTGGGGCAATCCCCCAGATCAGGGTAGACGAGGAGGACCTGACCCAAGCGGTCGAAGCGGCGGTTGACATTCAGGATGGGGCGCAATATGCACGCATAGAATTTGATCTGTGGAGTGGGGATCTTTAAGGCCTATGTAATGACAAGGCTGTTCCTTGTTCTTTCTTATTCGATGAGCAATCTGCTCGGTATGCCGCTCTTTTGCCTCTTTATCTATCGACCTGCTGAGACCTATGTCCAGAATGAAAGCATGGCCTTTAAGAAACCGGTGAGAGATGACCGATCCATCTTCCCCTCCGGCTCAAGCGTAAGTAGCCCCGTATATTTCCACCTTTTGATCCTGTCCAGTGCTTCATATAAACACCATTCATCGAATGATGCTGTAAAATATGTGGGGAAGAAAGGCCGGACATTTTATAATTTCACTAGAGGTTTTCTAATCAAGGTGATAGCGTGGTGCTGTCATGATGTAGGCGATCGAAAATAAAATAATAGAGATGATTAATGCCGTGATACCGATTGAGAAGGAGTATACGATGATCCTTTTCATCTTCCCTTCGTTCCCCATGCCTGAGTAAGAGAAAACGGAAGGGAGTAGCGGCAGGAGGAAGGCTACGTTAGAGACCGTCACCGTCACAGTCATGATTGTAGCGACTCGAGAAGGATGATGTGTTCAAGGCTTGTTTTTATCCGCCTCAACCATTGAATAGATTTCGTTAGATTTATCTGAGGAAATGGCTTTCGAGGGGGCCAATGGTTGGATAATGATCTTACCGTTGCCCATTACATCAATGAGATGCCATCGACTATCTGAGACCGGAAAGCGAGCATTGTTTACCCTGATAGCCTTGTAGAGGAAGCCTTCAACCTCCTCTATCTTGAAGTCCATGACACAATCCACAAATAAGCGCACGGCGTTATAGAAGGATTGCGTGTGGATGCCACTTTCGAAAATGACGATGGCCAAGTCGTGAGCCTCTCGTATGCGGGCAACAAGCGTCTGCAGGAGCCTGACAACCTGGATCTCCTCGTTGTGGATGAGGAGCGTTGATAAGTGATCGAAGGCAAACAGGGAGCCCTCGCCGACGACGCTTAGTAGTTTGGAAACCATTATGCTTATGTCGCTCAGGTTCGAGAGACTTGAGAGCTCGTAGCGGTCCGATCTCGTATCATCCCCCATAATGCAAGAGTAGCCATCGACAATGATGGGACGTTGAGGGTCGAACCACCCCATCTCCCTCAGGCTCTCCCTGACATCTGCGGGCGATCTGTTCAAAGTCAGCAAGACGGCGTTCAACCCCCTGTTCAGCTGCTCTACGAGGATGCTATCGGTTAGGATGGTCTTCCCCGAACCGCTTGGACCCTGGAAGAGAAAGACACAGCCTTTGGGGAGTGACTCCAAGCCAAGTCGTGCCAGGATGCCTGACTGGACTCCCTCTCTATATCTCGACATTTGACCGTATCACTATTGTCACATGATGCCGTCCAGCACAGTTTGCCTCACATTGGGCAGCTGATCGGATTGCTTACAGCTACAGTATACGATACCATCATATTCCACTCCTACTAGATACTTGCACGCTTTACAATCTTCGTGCGTCTTTAAGCAAAAGGTTCTAGGGCATAGAACCACCTGCCTAGGCTTGAGGCGTTGAAATACTAAATTTATTGACCCTTCCATATAATCGCTCGTTAAGTCATCATTCTCTAACAACTATTATTATGTAGGATGACATCATTATGACAAACAAGAGAGCGTAATAATGATGATTTCAATTCTAGTATTACTATCATAGTAATAAATTATCATCGCCTGAAAGACGTGTGACACTTTGCCCAAAGTTATATATATATGGAATTTGTAGATTTTCGATAAGGGAGACGAGTTGTAAATGGTGTTTGTAAGAGTCGTGGAAGCGACCTATGCTAATTTAGGAGAGTTTTGAATTGTATAATAAAGAGATTATGAGATTCCTTAAGGGCTTATTCAAGTACGTAAGAATCAGATATCCTCTGTTCATACATATACCTACGGCTCTTCTCGGATTCGTCATAGCTAAAAATTTTGATCTTACACTGATCACCTTCGTAAGCATTTCACTAGCCTTCGGTCACTTCTTCGTAAACTCAGTCAACGATCTTTATGACCTAGACACGGACATGGTTCATGAGGTCAAGAAGGTTGAAAATCCTATCACCAACAACGAATTGACTATGAAACAGGGCAAGATTCTCACCTTTACCTTCCCAATTATAGCGATTGTGCTCGCGGTTCCGACGAACGCAGTCTGGTTCATCATGATCTTGTTATGTATTTTCTTGGGTTGGTCATACAGCATGAAGCCATTTAGAACTAGGACGAAACCCTTGGGATTCTTCTTTAATGAATCGGTAGGGGCAGCCATTCAATTTTTACTCGCATATCTAACGGCCACTTACAATTCGGGACTCATATTCCCGTGGTGGATTTGGGTGTTCGCCCTCTATATCTTGGGGGCAAACGGGATAATGGTCTGTAAGGACATCCCGGATGTCGAATCGGATAGGCACGCGGGAATGAGGAATTTTACCCAGGCTTACGGAATAAATGCGACTAGGTGGTTCGTAATCGCCATGGCATTGCTCACAATGGCATCTGGTATAATATTGACGATGATAAACTCCTTGTCTGTAATAGGGTTAGCAATCATCATCCTGGGAACAGTCATAGCCATAACAACCATGATGAAGCCAGACGAGAAGCTAAAGGAAAGATATACAATCTATCAGAGGCTGCCTCCAGTCGCAATATTATACCTGGCTGGAATATTAGTAGGAACGATACTGATGTTACAGTAATGGTAAAAAATCAAACGACGTTCCCCGTTATATGAAGTTCCATGAACCCATCACCCGACCGGTCGGGCTCCACTGACGTCTATTGGTGGCGTAGGAATGGATCCATTTGGTTAAGGAGATTATGAGTTATTATATTGTTATCTCGAGACAAAGCAATAATCCACCAGCCATAGGGCATTCTCAAATCACTTTCTGGTTTCATTCAACATCTTGAGTCAGCAATATCAGAGGCCATCACTAGGACTTATATAGTACAGGAGATAAAATAGACTTATCAACAGGAAGAGCGGATGATGTGGAATGAGCTTATCAAAGGGAGAGGGTGACACTATCTCTTTACCCGACAGTCGAAAACTTGGCTATTTAATTGTCGGTGAAGGAAAACCAGTTTTTTATTTTCACGGCCTTCCGACCAGTAGGTTAGACGTGCTCCTCCTTCAAAAGAAAATCGGTTCTACGCGTCTTCATATGATTGGCGTAGATCGCCCCGGATTCGGATTGTCGACTTTCGCTCCCAATCGTAGGGTTAGTGATTTTGCCTCAGATGTCAGCTTCTTGGCCGATCACTTAGGAATTGATAAGTTTGCACTACTTGGGATTTCAGGAGGCGGCCATTACGTGATCACTTGCGCCGCATTGCTCTCAGAGCGGGTGACCCGAGCGGTTATCATCAGTGGATCATCCTTGCCCATTGATACCTCCGAGATGCCTCTTATTAATAAATTGTACTGGAAAGGGCTGGGGACGATGCCGTTCGTTGGGACATGGTTACAGAGACAACAGAGGGACATGATCCTCAAGATGGCTGAAGATCCAGACGCATTCATGGCATCTAGGCAAGGGAGGAAGATGCTCGAAAATGTACCGAAGGATGAGGTAAAATTCTATCTCGATCCTGAGATTCGAGACGCGTTCGGTCGATCGAGTGTGGAATCCTATCGTCAGGGATCAGATGGCATTAGGGCGATGACTCAGGAAATGAAGCTCATGAGGAGAGGATGGGAAGTAGATTTATCCAAAATTCCCTCCGGACTGGTCTATCTTTTGCATGGCACAGCGGACAAGAACGTCCCAGTCAGCAATGCATACAAGAATGCGAAAGCCATCCCGGGGGCACACCTGGAAATATTCGAGGGTGTAGGTCATGGGCTGTTCTTGGGCAATCTAGAAAAACTAGGTGAAATACTTAATTCATGATATTGCATGCATCCTTCTGCTCGCCTTGAACGAGATCGATACGTGATAACCCCACGCATCTGGGCTGGTAATGCAAGAGTTTTTAACAACCGGCCTAGATCCCCCTTTGTAAAGAGCTCCGAATGAGCTCTCAATACGATGTACCATTACAAGCACAGCAAGGAAATTGTGAAGGCTTGTGAAAATACTTGTAAGGACTTTCATGTGGCGTGGTGTGTTAAAGTCACATAGTTAAGGCGTAGACTGCTTTTATTACGCTCATTAACAATAATCCACCAGCTATAAGACGGGTAGCTATCTAAATTCATTCAACATCTTAATTCAGTAACAAACGCTTTTTTATCAGAGGCTGAGATTCATGGGAGCTTATATAGTATTTCGAATATGACCTTTAGAGGTGATTGCAAGATAAGAGGTGGTGATGAATAAATAGCCGCATAAGTAGTGGAATATAAATGCCGTGATATATATAATATGCCGACGCCGGCGTAAGTCAAGTCTTGTGAGATGAGCGTAAACCAGAGGAATAATGTGAATCCGAAGAAACCCCAATCGCCCTCAGAGGCATCAGAGATGCAGGGGAATTTGGATAAGCCTTGCTATCATCGTCGCGGTTACGGAAATCGTGATGAGTGCCAGCTTTCCAGTTATTGGGGTCTCAATTGGCCAAGTTCTAATCGACAGGGCTTTCCTTTCTATGGCCTCAAGCGTCGGAAATCCACGTTATTAATGGCCCTAACCATCATCCCAATACTAAAAGAAGATACATAATGATGACGCCGAGGACTAGGGCTGCCATCTGCAGTCCCGCCTTTTTCAGCTCAGGTGTGTCTTTGCGAAGCTCAGGAATCAGATCCGAACCCGCGATGTAGATGAAGTTACCCGCGGCAAAAGGTATAAGCAAAGGAACGAAACCTTCCAAGGCAGATCCCAAGACCAACGAGAACGACGCCCCGATAATCGCTGTCAAGGCGGTCAAGAAGTTGAACCAAAGCGCTTTCCTCCTGCTGAAGCCTCCATACACCAGGACGCCGAAATCGCCCAGTTCCTGTGGGATTTCGTGGAACACAACGGCAAGCGTAGTGGAGATCCCGATGGGGACGCTGGCCAAGTAGCTGCCGCCAACTATCAATCCGTCTATGAGGTTGTGCACGGAATCCCCAAAGAAATTCATGTACGCTAAGGAATGTGGATGCTCGCTAGTTGTAGGTATGTGGCAATGCCTCCACTGGAGGACCCGTTCCACGAAAAACGAAGCTAGAATGCCGATGATTATCAAAAGGGAAACGCGCGTCGTAAATCCATTTCCTTCCGTCGCTTCAGGTATGAGGTTGATGAAGGCGTCGCCGAACAGGCTTCCAGCCGAGAAGCTGACAAGATATAGGAGTAAATTCCTGAGTTTACTATCGTTTATCCACAGGGTGAATATGCCAACGGCGGAGACCGAGCTAACTACGACGACGCTCAATAGGCCATACAGCCAAGCGACCATTTGAAACGCCTTTAGAGCGGCTTAGGAGCGCTTATTAATTTTCCACCCTCAGATAGAGTACCGAATCGCCATTTAAGGGCGGCTTGAAGGAATGGCTTCCCCCGGCGGCCGTCACGGTGCCGTCTCCTGCTGCCGTTCCCGCCTCCGGATTGAACCACTCATACCTGTAATTTCCGGCTCTCAGGTTGACCGTAAAGGGGCCGATATCGGGTTGGTAAACGAGATACTCCGATCCCGGATTTGACAGGCAGTAACCAGTGGATGACAATTCATTCTGCGGCATCATGGCGGCCAGATCCATCTTTTCGGAGTACCGACGGGCGTGTCCCATGGCCGCTCGGCCCGCGATCCAGCCAGCGGAGTCGGAAAGGTTTTCCATAAGGAGCGTATTGTGCCCCCGTGTGAAACTTTTCCATACCCACGCCTTGGTTAATTTTGCGTCCTCGATGAAGTTCTTCCACCCTATGTGATCCGTGTCGAGGAGATCGACTTTGAGGCCGTCTGCCGCTGGGGGAGCGGACGACCACGGATCCGCCGCGACGTCGAAGTTTACGGTGGCGAGCGATGTCCAGTCGGCGGGGCCATTCAGGCAGACCCCGTTCATGTCACCCACTGAGGTCATCCCAACTGGGTGCTGCTTTGGCCTACCCGCTTCCACCTCCTTGATGTACTTTACCATCTCGTACTGCCAGTCCCTCGTGTGACCCAGCCCCTCGTTGCAGACCTCGTAAAGGGCGTTGTCCAGATCGTTGACCGTTTCGATGACCTTGTTTACGTATGCCTTTTGAACATCCACAACCTCGGGGACCTGTAGGGTGTGAATTTCAATTCCCCAGCCATCTCCGTTTGGATCGCCGTTTATGCCGTTGATGTTGTTGTCCTTGTGGAATGGATGTAGCTCAAAAGGATGGTCCGTGCGCTTATTCATGAAGATCCAGTCCTCGAAGAGCATGATCCCCACATAGATCCCCCGCTCCCCAGCCGCTACCAGACGCCGGCGCAATCTGTCGAAATAGACCCGATCGTGCTTGGTAAGATCGAACTTCGGTTTGCCATCGAGGGCGTTGTAAGGGCCGGTCCGCGCCCAGGGCTGCGGCTCGTGCGTCGTCAGCTCCCAGCGCCACAGGCGAATATAGTTATGGGCGTTCCTCTTTAGCAGGTCCAAATAGGCATCGTAATCAAAGGGCATGGTGATGACAGTATACGTGGGTATGGCTCCGTCTTGCAGGTTCTCCCACGTGTGAGAGCCACAAAGATAGATCGCCTTGCCACTCCCATCGGTGAAATAGCGCGGGTTGGCTGCATATACGCGGAGTGGTCCTTTGGCTTTTTCCGACCTTACTCGTTGGGAGATCATCCGATTACCGCCTTGTCGCCAACGTCCTCTTCGAGTGAGTTCCCTATAAAAGTGGAATGGAGTAGCCTAAAGGTACACCCTCCGATAGAAATATCGCTTCGCCACCTCGTTGGCAAGGACATAGAGAAGGGTGATCGTGACGAGCAGCAGCATGGTCAGGGGAGGGATCGGTACGAGGTTAAAAAGCTGAGCTGAAGGCAGGTAGGGAAGTAAAAGCGTCGATGTGCCGACGAGTAGCGTGCTGATCCACAGATAGCGGCCCGGCCTGCTCTTGAAAAGCGACCGGCGCGTTCGCACTACCAGCAGTATGAACAGCTCGGTGAAGACAGATTCGACGAACCAGCTGGTGCGGAAAAGATCTTCGCCCGCGTGCACGATGAGGAGCAGTGTGCCGAACGTGAGATAATCGAAGATGGAGCTGATGAGTCCAAAGACGATCATGAAGTCTCGAATGAACCTCACATTCCATCGCCGAGGGTTTTCAACAAGTTCGTGGTCGACGTTATCCGTGGCGATGGCCATGGATGGGAAATCGGAGAGGAAGTTATTGAGCAGGATCTGCTTTGGCAGTAGGGGCAGGAATGGCAAGAAGGGCGAGAGGCCCGCCATGCTGATCATATTGCCGAAATTGGCGCTCGTGGTCGTGAAGACATACTTCAGCGTGTTTGCGAACGTGCTTCGCCCCTCCTCTATTCCTTGACGGAGAACGTCCAAGCTGTGCTCCAGGAGCACGAAGTCGGCCGATTGCTTCGCGACATCCACGGCCGAATCCACCGAGATCCCAACGTCGGCCGCATGAAGTGCGGGCGCATCGTTGATGCCATCGCCCAGATAGCCTACAACGTGACCGGTTTTGTGCAGGGCAGAGATGATGCGCTCCTTCTGGTTCGGATCGACCTCCACGAATATGTTGGCACGATCCGCTAGCTGCCATAGCGCCTCATCACGCATCCGATTCATCTCGATCCCGGTCACCATTCCCGTTATCTCGAGGCCAACCCTTTGGGCGACGTGAGCTGCAACCCTCCTATTGTCACCAGTGATGATCTTGAGTTTCACCCCGAGATTCCCAAGATCGGTTATGGCCTTTTGCGCATCTTGCTTCGGTGGGTCGAAGAATAGCAAGAAGCCGAAGAAAATCATGTCGGCCTCATCGGCCTCGGTATACGCCGCCTTTGGCCGGACGATCTTTGTCGCCAAACCCAGAACGCGGAAACCTTGGTCGCTCCATCCGGCATAAAGGCCCTGTATGCGAGCCACATTGGTGTCATCAAGGGGTGATGCCGCGCCATCGTCTTGCACGCTCGTGCAGATGGCCAGTACGTTATCAAGTGCCCCCTTCGTGATGAGGCATGCTTTGTCGGCATCCAGCTTGGAATCCCGCACCACAACGCTCAGCCTCTTGCGCACGAAATCGTAGGGGATCTCCTCCGTCTTGATGAAGTCGCTCACGTCCACCTTTGCCTTGGAGGTGATGGCTTCGTCTAGCGGGTTGATCAGACCTGTTTGGAAGTATGCGTTGAGGTAGGCGTAGTGAAAGACCTCGTCTGACGGTTGGCCCTTTGTATCGAGGGCGCCATCGAGGCTCACAACGCCAAGGGTCAATGTGCCGGTCTTGTCCGTACAGAGGACGTCCATGCTCCCGAAGTTCTCGATCGAAGCGAGCTGCTTCACGATGACGCCACGCTTTGCCATGCTCTGTGCGCCTTTGGAGAGGGTTATGCTGATGATGGCGGGTAGAAATTCAGGGGTTATGCCGACGGCGAGGGCGACGGCGAAGAGCAGTGAGTCGATGGCGGGTTTGCGTAGGACGACGTTGATGGCAAAGACCACGAGGACCAATATCACCATGACGTAAGTCAACATGTTGCCCAATTGACCGATGCCCCGCTCGAATTCGGTCTCCGGAGGGCGTAGCGTGAGCCGTTCCGCGATCTGGCCGAAGGTAGTTCGGGGGCCGGTCTCGGTGATCAGGACACGGGCGTTTCCGCTGCGCCCGTTCGTGCCCATGAAGACGCAGTTCGTTCGCTCCGAAAGGCTGGCCCATTCATCGACGGGTTCGATTCTCTTCTCAACTGGGAAGGTCTCGCCAGTCAAAACTGCTTGGTTCACGAAAAAGTCGTCAACCTTGAGGACCACCCCATCCGCCGGGATGAGGCTGCCTGCTGAGAGGAGCACCACGTCGCCTGGAACCACTTCCTCTGCCACGATGGATTGCTGCTTCCCGTCGCGCAGCACGGTCGCCATCAATGTCAAGCGCGTGCGCAATCTTTCGATGGCGTTGTTGGCGTTGTATTCTTGGAAAAAGCTCAACGCCGAGCTTATTGCGATGATGATCAACACGATGAAGGCATCAACCAATTCCCCTGTGAGGGTCGATATCGCAGCGGCAAAGACCAGGATGAGCACTAATGGGCTTTTGAATTGACTGAGCAGTAGACGAAAGGGCGTTGCCCTCTCCCTCATCCGCAGGCTGTTGCGCCCAAATGTCTTGAGCCGCTGTTGGGCTTCACCCGAACTCAGACCTTCGGGGGAGCTCTTTAAGGTGGCTAATAGCTTCACCATAGATAGGCTGTAATAGGGCGTTTTGGACTTGTCACTGCTGCCCAATTCAATCCATAGCGCTAGAATGATGAATACGATGGATATTAATTATAGCCTATCGTTCCCCCAATTTTACAAATGACCTTAATCGTATCCATATCATAAACCCTTTATAACGAATGGAATGAATAAACCGTATACCGAGATGATAATAAGCGGTGTATGAAGTATCAGGTTCCACATAGTATAACCAGGCATTAATAGAAATGACATGGCATTGAGCAGGCCGATTATCAAGCCAACTAAACTCGTGGTTTTAAGGACATACGCATTCACCTTCGGATATATCAGGGTCAATATGGCTATTATGAAGGGCGTAGTGGGACAGAAAATCACACCAAATGAGGACGTAAGTAAAAGCAAGGGATTGAAGTCGGGATTGAGCTCCGCGTTTATCGGGGACCAAAAAGCTAGGAAGACAAACGGTAACACCCAATATCTCCAAGCAGGAAGCGTGTGAAAAACATACTCATTACGAGGCCTGTATGCCTCCCAGAACCAGAACATAGCCACGATGGAAATTGAGGCCAGATTGCCTGTGATGACGACAAGCCCATAGTTTTCAGTTACGGCGATATGATTACTAAGGGCCATGAAAAAAAACAGAGAACCGATAAAGGCGCTAGCAATTCTACCAACTCTCGATCCATATCGGTATAAGGAGGCGAGAAGTATAAGGACAAGAACGTGCATTATGGGACTGAGCCATAAATAAGCAATGGATGTCTTCATGAATACCTCCCTAATCACGAGCGTGCTATCTTGTTGGGCGAAAGACACTGTGGCAAGGGTTGGGAGGAATGTGCAGGCTAGGATCACTAGCAGAATCAGGAGGGCCTTTCTGCTTTCCTTCATGAACCCGTTAGGTGAATGTTCGTATTTATCTCTTAAAAGCATGATTGGACCATCTGGCCTTCAAGGTCGACAATCTCGACGAGATACTGAAAGAAGCCCATTTGATGGGACATAGAACAGTCCTGGACATCACGGCGGACAATGTTCGTTGGGCTTACATAGAGGGCCCAAATGGAATTTGGATCGAACTCTTCTAAAATCACATAAGTTGTTCGTACATATAGACGCCTTTGAACAGGCTTCCCTACAATTGGAGCGCGTAAATGTTATATGGCCTATTGATCGTTGCCTTCAAGCCCATGAATGCCCTACTCAAGATCGATAGCATCATGTTCCATGTCTCGGATCTACGGAAATCAACTGAATTTTACGAAGACGTTCTCCACTTGAAGCGTGTTTGGACTGACGATGAAAGGAAGGTGGTCGGCCTCACCTTTCCGGAAAGCGACTCTGAAATAGGCATCCATAATGACGCGAACATGCCCGATCCCTCTTTCAGCTTCCTGGTAGCCAATGTAGAGGCATTTTGTACAAATTACAAGAAGAGGGGATACAATGTCGTTCAGGAGCCACTTGGCGTTCGATGCGGTAAATATGCCATATTGGCGGACCCCGATGGGAATAGGTTGCCGATCATAGACTTGACCCGATATGGGAATAAGCCACGATATGACCTTGCTTGACAGTCGATGTGAATGCTCTCGACATCAGCCATAATTTTTAACCGCGCTTAGGAATGATCGGATGGACTCTTGAGACACAGATCGGTCCACTACTCCGCTACTGAAGGACCAACCCCCATCGCGTCCCATGACATCGATGATCCTCTTCACCTCTCCTTCGATTCCAGGCCGATCGAGCATCATTCTACCAGGTGCCATGAAGATGCCGAACCTCACTCGCCTTTTGCCAAGAGTCGATTTAAACAATCCAAGGTCGGATGAGCTCACTAGCGAACTTATCGTCCTTATGGGAATCGACCTGAACAATTCGACGAACTGGTCCATCACGTCTTGGGTTTCAAAGCTCCAATTCCTCCATCCGCACTTCTCAGCATATTGTCTGTAATGTGGAAGGACGAATGACTCGACCAAGCGCGGTGAAAAATACGATAGAGGGTTGTCGTAAAAACGCCCTTCGATGGCCTCACCCCTATATGGGATTCCCCATACTTCCTCATAATATCTGTTCACCTTGTCGTAGACGTCCATCATCTTCCTCATGAGCTTATGGACGATGGGCGGATCCATGTACATGTCCTTGATCAGTTGCGCTATGCCACGCGTATATGCAGCCATCTGAAGCGGAGAGCCGTCGCCGCCCAAGATCCTCACGTCGATGAGATCGCCTATGAGTTCATCCAGTGTCTCAAGTCTCTTGAGAATATCCGGCATCATGCCGGCCTCCTGAATTTCGGGCGTCGTGAAATCGTCGATCTCCTCCTTTGTTTTGAAAACCACATAGCTCAGGTTTATCCATGGGAAATCATCCTCTGGAAAGACAGTCCTGCACCCGACGATGGAAGGATGGAGGAAGACCCCGCCCAAAGGCCCGACAGCATCTGGGATGACGAAGGTCCTATCGTCGTCAAAATCTTGGAACGAATCGATCCATGCCCTCAGTTCGTACTCGACCAGAAGCTTTGGGTCGTCCCACAGGCGTCCTATCTTTAAACTATATTTTTCCTTGTAATACCAATCCGACCAGACCGGATCCACACTCAAGCCGACCGGCACTCTATCGGGCTTCTCGAACCTCCACGAAGCCTCGTGACGGGTTCTCGCTGCATGTATCCGGTCTTTATGCTCCGTTTCGAGCGCCCTCGCCTTTCCCACAAGGCCCTTAATCTTTTCTCTGAACGTCGAATCCATTTATGTCCCCGACTCTATCAATAATTTATTATCTTATCCATATATTAACAGTAGGCTTAAATGTCTACGTGGCTAAAGATGATTCTATGCAGGAAATGGTTATCAAAGTGAGGTATGAGGGCTTCAATCACCAGCCCATTTGGGAAATTATAACCGAGTTCTATGGAAGCGCAACCCGACGCGGAGGGGCTTAACATGGCCCAGATCGCGATCGTGGGCGCCGGAAGCGTCATGTTCTCGATCAGCCTCATACGCGACCTCTGCGTGACGAAGGACCTCTGGGGCAGCACGGTGGTGCTGATGGACATAAACAAGGAACGCCTGAACCTCGTGCACGGATTGGCCACGCGTTACATGGGGGAGACGAATGCGGACATTCGATTCAGGGCGACGACAAACCGAATGGAGGCGCTGGAAGGATCCGACTTCGTGGTCTGCTCGGTCAAGGTTGGCGGCTACGAGGGGATGGAGAGGGAGAGGGGGATAGCAGAACGCTACGGCTACCAAGGCGGCGTGGGCGACAGGGTCAGCGACTACTACGGCGGGATCGGCGCTTACTACCAGCTGAAGTTCTTCCTGGATCTGGCAAGGGACATCGAGAAGGCATGCCCCGACGCCTGGTTCATCGAGACGGCCAATCCCGTCTTCGAGGGCACTAACCTCGTGGCTAGGGAAACCAAGGCGAAGGTGGTCGGGGTCTGCCACGGACATGTGGGTTACAGGGAGATAGCCAAAGCCCTCGGATTGGACGAGAAGGACATCGATGCGTTGGTCGCGGGCTTCAATCACTGCATCTGGATGACCCGCTTCCTCCACAAGGGCGAGGACGCCTACCCACTCATAGATCGATGGATAAAGGACAAGGCCGAGAAGTACTGGAAGAGCGGGAAGTTCCTGAAGCCCCGCGTCCCCTGGGAGGGCGAGCAGCTCTGCCCCTCTGCCGTGGACATGTACAAAACGTACGGCGTCTTCCCAATCGGCGACACCATAAGGAGCGTTTCGCCCTGGTGGCACCACACTGACCTTAAGACGAAGAAGAGGTGGTTCGGCCAAATGGGCGGCTTCGACTCGAAGATGGGCTGGTCGAGATACTTGGAACTGAGGGACAGGGGATGGAAGAAGAGGCAGAGGCTGTTCAGCGACCCGACCTCTTCACTAACTAAGGAATATCCTCCCGTCATGAGTGGGGAGTCGCACATACCGATCGTGGACGCCATCGCGAACGACAAGGAAAGGGTGCTCGAGCTCAACATACCCAATATGGGCGCGATCTCCGGGATACCCGACAACGTCATTGTGGAGGTCCCAGCCGTCGTGAATGGAAAAGGGATACGGGGCATGCACGTTGGCGAATTTCCAAAGAGGCTGATGCTCGACGTCATGATGCCAAGGATGCTGAGGATGGAACGCATCCTTCAGGCATTCATAGATGGGGACAGGAAGGGCTTGTTGCTGGGGATCTTGGAAGATCATAGATCCAAGTCCTCTGAAAGGGCCAAGGCGATGTTGGAGGAGATCTTGGCACAGCCCTGGAACGAGGAGGCATCGAAGCACTACAAGTGGGTAAGATAAAGCTCCGGGTTTAGTGGAGAGGGCGAGTGGCTGGGATGAAGATCGGGCTCCAGATATATCATTTCGATTGGCCCGGCAGCCCTCAGAACGTAGGGGAGAAGCTTGGCGAGATAGCGAGAGCGGCCGATTCTGCCGGTTTTTCCAGCCTGTGGGTCATGGACCATTTTTTCGGCATAGGGAGGTCGTTTGGTCCCGTCGAATCCCCGATGCTCGAAGGTTACAGCGCCATCTCATACATGGCGGCAATGACGCGAAGGATCAAACTTGGCCTGATGGTCACCGGCAACGTTTACCGTCACCCCGGCGTGCTGGTCAAGACAGTGTCGACCATCGACGTCCTCTCCGGGGGCAGGGCCATCCTCGGAATAGGCACCGGCTGGTATGCCCGCGAGGCGAAGGGCCTGGGAGTCCCATTCCCCGACTCCCTGAGCGAACGGTTCGAGCGTTTGGAGGAGACGCTCCAGATAGCCAAGCACATGTGGCGGGGCGACAGGTCCCCATATAGGGGCAAGCATTACCATCTCGACGAGCCTATGAACATCCCCCAACCCCTCTCCAAGCCGCACCCTCCCATCCTCATAGGAGGTGAGGGCGAAAGGAAGACCCTGCGACTGGTCGCAAAGTATGGGGATGCCTGCAACTTCAATTTCGGCACACCGCTGAAGGACTTCGAATACCCTCCGAAGCTGAAGGATCGGTACCAAAGGCTCGACGAGGAATTTACGAGAAAGCTGGGAAAACTGAGGGAGTACTGCGGGGAGATTGGGCGACGTTACGACGAGATCGAACCAACGGCTCTCGGGACCATCAGGATCGCCCCTGGGGCGATGAGCCCTGAGGAGGTCGTCGCGTTATGCCTTAGGCTCGCAAGAGTTGGAATTAAGCACACCATCTTTAACATGCCCAACGTACACGAGATCGAGCCCATCGAGGTCATAGGCCGCGAGGTCATTCCTAAGGTGAATTGAATGCCGCATGAGATCCCCCAGGTTGTATCGATAACCCCAGTTTCCTCGGACGGCTTGATTAACCTCGGCAAGGAGGTGAATGGGCAGCTCGGCATGGATGGCACCAAGAAATTATACTTGAGGTTGGGTAAGGAAATTTTACTCTCTACCAAGGTAGTGACGGGGCGAAGGCTCCGCATCGTGGATGGGAATCGGGCACGCCTACCGGACGATGTGCTTAGGAAGCTCGGCATATCAAAGGACCAGAAGGGGAAGTCACTCGTGGGATTGGTGCAAAGGCGGGACGCCCTTGCAGTGAAGGGGTTTGAGGTCGTCGAGGAGGGGGGCGAGATCGCCGACCTTTATGATCTGGAGACGCCACTTCGGATCAGGAGGGTGGCAAAGACCAATCCCATGCCAGAGAAGTCCCTGCCAAGTCTGAGGAAAAAGCGTAAGGGCCTCAGTCTCCGACACGATGTCAGGAATTACCTAAAGGGCAGAAGGACGTTCGAAGTTTGGAAGGCTCGCAAGCTTCTGGGTGCTTCCGTACCTTCAGATGAGGAACTGAGAAGGGAGCTGATCAGGGAAAGGCTGAGTCGACAGCTTGAGGACGGTTCTTGGGAGGGCAAGACAACCGTCACTGCCCGGATTTTGGGGGAACTGGCCGATCTGGGGATGACGAGGAAAGTGCTAGAAATCAAAGAAGCCGTGCGGTGGTTGTTGGCAAGGCCGCAGTCATCATACAATCCCGGCATGTTCTTCGCGTACGATGAGCTCGTCGAGGAGCAAAGGAGGATACGCGAAAAAGCCTCTCCTCGGGGAGCCAAGGAGGAGTGGGGCCCGAAAGAAAGGTTCAACCAACGGCGGGCAAGGGAGGTGAACTTGATCAGGGACGGGGATAGACTCCTTCGCCAGCCTTGCGGACCCAGAATAATGTGGACGACAGCCCTGGTCCTGGGGCCTTTGCTGAAGCTCGGTTATGAAGGTAACGAGAGGGTGAAAACGGCCCTCCGAACCCTGTGCACGGTCAGGTGGTGCGACAACGCCCAACAATACGGCGTTCGGCGAAAGGAGCCATACTCCATGGATGAGATAGAAAGGGAGGTGGAGGAAGGCGTCCAGAAATTCAAGAGGCCCTATGGCGAAGCTGAGGCGCTGGAAAAAGCCGATATGTCTCATGAAGTGCCCTTCTTTACAAGGCGCATAAAGCACAGCCAAACTGACGAGGGGGATATGTACGTGTTGAGGTTGCCCGATGTTGGCGAGGGATGCCCGATCATGATGACGAGGGCCTTGAGCCATGTAAAAGACGAGAAGCTGAGGCGATTGGCAGAGGCACGGCTTTGGCTCTTGGCACAATGCCAACATTCGCAGGATGTCAGTTACGAGGGGAAAGCAACCAGGAAGCTGTATATAGATCCGCAAGCCATGTTTCTGACGGTATTCGCGAGTTACCCTAATCCGGTGTCGGAATTACAGATCACGAGGATGCTCCCGTGGATAATCGCCAACCAGAACGAGGACGGCTCTTGGGGAGAGGGGGCGACCAAAGACGCCTCCACCCTAGCGGTCATCAGCGCCTTAAGAAATATCGGATTCATCTAAACAATCGTTCGATATATATTGATAGCTATGAAATCGAGTCAATCATTGGATCCGACATCCCACGCTGGCTCTACTATTGGGAGAGGTTGAGAATACCATGAACCGTCTCAACTGAAGAACACTTTCAACACCCTTAGGTCATTCAACGTAATCCATTTGCTAGGATTGCCCTTCCGTTCGATATCGGTGCTGAAGGATCTGTAAAAGAATCCTTGAGGGGGCGGGAGGCTTTCCAGCCTCCATCTGCCTCGTTCGTCCTTCTTTGACATCACGAGATTTATGGCATCTAGCATCCGTTCATCTCTATAGCCGAGCTTTGTCAAAATACTCAAAACCTCTAACGCATCCGTCTGCCACATGAGCGGGAATCCAAATTTCAGCCAGTTTGGTATTGATACGCAATTCAGGTCGTGGCTTCTTTTATAGATATGATGCCTAAGCACGCATTCCTAACCATTTTCGATTGTATTTATCACGCTTCTCGACCTATTATTGATGGGGATCTCTGCCAACGCCTTCAATGCCTTAACGACGCCCACGTGACATGTGTGTATGGACTGGGCGTGCGCGTATCTCCAGCAATGCGGATGCCCTTGCCTATCGTAGGGCCAACCCTCCGGCTCCTCATCGGTACCATCATCGAACCTTTGGTACTTTACAATCCAATTTATTCCCCGCTGGATCCTGGGATCTTTCAGATGGCCGAATCTAATCAAGCTCCGAACCATGTTGCCCGTCAGGCAGGATAATACGCCATCATGTGAACCCCCACCAGTCTCAGACTCTGATGCAGAAAAACCCCCGCTTTCGAGGTCTTGGGATTTTTTCAGAATGAAGTCGCAGGCTTTCTTGATCCTTTCATCCCTCCCATCTGCTCCCAGTTCTGCAAGAACAATGAGCTGCCAAACCGTCCCTCCGTACTTGTCAGCATGGAAACTTTCAGGCCTTCCCCAATTACGTCCATTCTGCTGCCTGGTCAAAATCTTAGGCGCAACGCCCACCTTCATAATCTCCTTTTTCACCCCCCTCGCATCATGTTCGTCCCCAGGTCTTTCTAGGATGTCAGTCAAGGTGAAATATCGCACGGATTGATTATCCTTTTCCAACAACCATCCAATAGGGTCACCATTTAGTTTGGATTTCCAATCCCTCATGCTTTCAGATATATCCACATTTTTTGCATATAAGACCTTTTATCCATAACTCAGGGACATTATAATAATTGAACAATGAATCAATTATTTATATGATAGGTTGATCTATGCAGTGTTCTGGAGTGCGCTTGACATGCCAATCGTGGCGAGCAACAGTAACTCGAAAACCTTGTATGCCTGGACCATGCTGTCGGCGTTGAACTCGACCCTTAGTCCATCAATTCGGTTCACGAACGGCAACAGCTCGGCAGCGTCGGCAAAGTGGCTCGCTGAAAACGTTATCGCCATGCGCACTGGCCTTTCAGCTACCAATACCTTAACTATCCCCTGCTTGAAGTTGGAAACGGCGCGCTTGACGCCAACGATCAATTCCCTCTCGACCCTCGTCATTGCGTAGCTTCTGGCCGACACACGGCTCAGCGAGCGCTTTAACGTCACCCTTTCGGCCCACGGCGCGTGCACCCTGACGTCGTCCTCCAGTAGTTGGGCGTCACCTGCAACCAGTACAACCGGTACGTCCATCTCCCCTGCGGCATATGCGTTCAATAAAAACTCGCTCGCCGCTATGCCGTTAACCTCAACCCTACTTATGCTGCTTCCACTGTACGTGTGATCGAAAGTGGACCTTGCGGTCCCAAATTTTGCGTGGTATCCGAGGAACAGTGCGACGTCCGACTCCTCAACTCCGGCCACCATGCTGAGAGGTCGAGGGAACCCCCTGACGATCTCGACGTACTCTGGCAAGTCATCAACCAAGAGATTGACCATCGGGCCATGGCTGTCGGCCACGAGGATTTCGTCGAAGCCACTCTCATGGAGATCATGTGCGGTAACGAGCGCCACCTTAGTGGCTATCTTCCTGGCTTCCTCATACAATGACCCCTTGAGGCCCAGATGTCCCAGAATGACCACATGGGGAAGCCCTTCCATGTCTATCGAAAGAAAGGCCTTCATGAGACTCGTTCACGGCGTCAGATAGAATTAAGGCTTGTGGAACTAGGGGGCGTGAAAAATAATTAGAAAAATGAGGGTATACTTTTCACTCATACTTTCGCGAGGTCTACCACTGATGCTTTTGGTGCATTTACCTTGACAGATCGAATTCCTTTCTTGCAGGAGCCTTTGTCCTCATAGCCTTCACTTGCCGCTATTGTTTCGCCATTAGATGCCATCAACCTAAACCTGAATTACCCACCTTCGTCCTTGAATAATTCGAACTTTGGTTTCGCTGGCATTCTATATACCCTAACGATAATCGACTCAGAATTATAAACATACTTATCGTAAGTATGCTAGCTTGTCCTTAACCAAAAGATCGGTAATTAACCATCTCGTAGAAATCATCATCCTTTGAATTTCCCAGGGGAGGGACTCATTGGCCTGTATTCCCACCGAGCTTGTTGAGCGCATCCTCACATAAAGCCCGCAGTCGCCCCCCGGCTTCCATCCCTCGACGAAGTAGCGCGATGTCGTAGCCATTCTGCTGCATGTGTTGTATAATTGGGACATATCTGTCCGGGTGATTGCGGTACAACTCGGTAATCAATCGTTATTCAAGCGCTACCGTCGGCACCACATATGGTCCGCATTGAATTAGGGAGAAATGTTCCCTAGGGCCTCGCCCGTAGGTCTCGATTATGTCCGAATCCGTTTCTATCTCCACGGTGCTGATTCACACCTCGATACCATCGACGTTGTAGTTGGCATAGAATTGCCTTGCCTCTTGCAACCAAGTGGGCGGCTCGAGGCACTCGAAGCTCTTCAGCGCTATACCGAATGCTTCGACATCTCCACGCCCCTTAACCAAGATATCGACGTCGTAGGCTGGCAGTTGCACCCCATGCAGCAAAGCGGCTCCCGTACCCACCAGACGATATTGAACCTGAGCGCATACGGGCATGACGTGGTCAAGCGTTTCGATGAGCGTTGCCTTTAAGCGAACTAGGTCCAACAAAGTTCTGGGTCGTCCCATATAAAGCTCATCTTCCTTAGCAGGTGTTTCCTCTATATCTTTTTTTTAGCACCAAAGCTATAAGCCATACGGTTATTGCTAGAGAGGTTGATTCAAGATGGAGGAGAAAAACAAACGGTATGGGGTATGTGGCGTTTATTGCGGTCAGTGCCCGAATGGCAATGGCAGGGTGAAGATGATGGCCGGCGAGCTGAAGAGGCTCGTCGACACGGCTCGCTACGACTGGATGGAGGCGGCAGAGAAGTCGTTCAAATTTAGGGAATTTAGGAAGGGCTTGGAGTGGTTTGCCAGCGCGCAATGCCCCATGTGCCTCAATGGGGGTGGCGCTCCTTGCGAAAACAGGAAGTGCGCCTCTGCAAAGGGACTGGAAAGTTGCCTTCTCTGCGACGGCTATCTAACCTGCGAGCACACGCGGTACCAACGCGAATGGTATCCCTTTGTGGTCGACAACCTAAACCGTGTCAAAGAAGTGGGCTTCAAGAGGCACCTCGAAGAGGAGGAAGTGAGAGTGAGGGCCGGCATAGACCTGATGGGCCATCTGGAGCGAAGGTGCTGTAAGGTCGTCAAGCTAGAGGAAGTATGATTACATCAAAGTAAAGACGATAGCGGCCCATCCCAATACCGAGATGAACAACTCTCGATTTCTATATGGGCATTAAGTAACACATCCTTGTGCTATACATTACAGTAGCAAATCCCTGTATCTGGCCTGGAGTCCCATCCTTGGCTCGTTTCATCTACGATGAAGCCAAACTTCCTGAAGGGCGAGTATGACGTACTTATCCCCGCTTCATCGGGCGGCCTCACGTCCACGTAAGTCTCAATCCGATGGAAGCCGCGGTCCTTACAAAAACGGATTAGTTCCCCTATCATCGAACTAGCAATGCCCTTATTCCAATGCTCCCTCAGGACGACTAGGCATCCGATCACGATCGTGCTTTCTAGATTCTCGTTTACACGAGACGTGGGTATGCCGATCCTCCTGGCGTGTTTCTTTGGCAGGAAAATCATCTGACCCACCAGTTCGCCGTCTTCGTATGCAAGATAACCGATTCCCCCGATCTCGTCGAACACCTCTGCCCACATGCCACATCGGTACTTCCTTTTACTTATTCCGAACATGTTGCAGGGGATCAACAGTCCTGGAGGGGGATTGCCCCACGCCGGATTCCACTTCGCTTCCGCAAAGGGATGTCCTTCGATTCCCTCAAGGATCTGCTGTCTCGTGATCGCGAGGATCGTCCTCATTGTCGCTCCATCCCCAAGAGATCCATTATCCTGCGTTCGATCATGCGAAAGCTATCGTGCCAAGCATTAATGGGGAACCTCTCCCCATTAATGAACACAGTGCTATAAACGCTTCCGGCCCTTTCACCGCTTCTAAGCTCCCGCACCAGCGTGGACACGTGCGCCGGAAGTCCATCTATATCCCCGTCTTCGATGTCCCATAGATTGTACGCGTTGAGCATAAGCGCGTATCTTTCACACAGTCCGCTCAGACGTGAAAAATCCCTATCGCTCAGGCAAAATGGGTTGATTAAGAAGTCGACCTTTACCTCACCTGGCCTCATGCTCATTCACTTCATGTATCGCGGCACACGACAATTTATAACCTAAGCATGCTGGCGCACAGCGTATTGTAAAGGGCTTTTCGATCCAGCATCATTACGAGATCAGCGTGTTGTACAAATCCAATACGTTATCGCCACGGCATGAGACTGTTCTCCCATCAACCGCAACTACGCCCTTCCTCTTCAGTATCCTTTCGGCCCTGTTGCGCTCGACGTACTCGACCTTGAGCTCCATCGGTGCCTTGGGCTTATAGGGGCGGAACTCTCCAGCTCTCCGCACGGCTTTCCTAGCTGCCTTCCTTATGAGCTTCTGGGTGATTTTGGGGTGAAGGCACCTTGCGGCAAACTCGCTGGTGGCCTCCTTGACAACTACCGTCTCGACATTCCCAAGGAGTGCCTCGTTTTCCCTGACAGCGGCCATGTCGCCAGTAACCAAACCGACTGGAACGCCGTGCTGCCCGGCCAACGCAGCCCATAGGCCAACCTCACCAACGGGCCTTCCGTTCAACCACACGTTGTGGAAATCACCTATAGTGTGGGGCAGTAGCGCGTGCGGCGTACCGGCCATCGCGTGAGCTCCGATTACGAACATCAGATCGAATGACCCGCCAATGCCCTCCAATTCGAGGACCCGCCTCCCCCATATCAACTCCGCCTTCGGGTTCAATTCGTCGAGAATCAGGCTGAAGCCCGGACCGTGTCCGTCGAGGACGACGACCTCATCGGCCCGGACGTCAACGGCACCGGCGATTGCCGCATTCACGTCCCCCGTAAGGTACCTCCTCGCGGGCTCATGCATCCTGCCACCTGGGAATATGTCGTTAAAATTACCAGCCACGCCCGTCGCGCCCTCCAGGTCCGTCATGATGAAGACTTTCACCTTCATTGCGCCTCCGACGTCAGGCGTGAACGCGCATCGTGAATATAAGATTTACATGAGTGCCCGCCTGATGTGGGGCATGTGCCATCGCTCAATGAGAATTTCAATTCAAATTTCGCAATAACTGGGACATAACAATTAATAGAGAAAACCTTATGTTTAGATGAGTCCAAGCTGTACTCCTGAAGAGCCTGACGGGGAATTATTGTGAATGCACATGAGATGAATAGGCGACTCGGTAGGGGAGTGAATGTCCTCGGCTACGACCCCGTATGGAAGACCAGATCAAGGGCGCGAATGCATGACAAGCACTTCAGGTTGATAAGAGAAGCGGGCTTCAACAGCGTGCGAATTACGCTGCATCCATTCAGGGATGCCGGCATCGACGATGAAAATAGAATTACCGACGCCTGGTTTGGGACTCTGGACTGGGCAGTTGGGCAATCCCTCTCAAACGGGCTCGCGGCCATACTCGATTTCCACGAGTATGGGGCAATGGGAAAAGATCCAATGGGTAACGAGGGGCGGTTCCTTGCGGCATGGGAACAGATGGCAGAACGCTATAGGGATTATGCCGATAATGTCGTCTTTGAGGTTCTGAATGAGCCAAACGGGAAATTGACGCCAGAATTGTGGAACCGGTTCCATGGCGAGGCCATGGCCGTCATCCGCAGGAAAAATCCGTCAAGGGTGGTGATCATCGGTCCCGGATCTTGGAACAGCATCGATTATCTGAAAAAACTCGATCTGCCGGAAAACGACCGTAATATAATAGTTACCATCCACTATTACAGCCCATTTGAATTCACGCACCAGGGCGCCAGTTGGTCAGACCAGAGGGACAAGGTCGGCATCGAATGGCGAGGTTCAACCGAGGAACGGCGAGCCATCAACAAAGATTTCCAGAAAGCACGCGCTTGGGCTGAGAGGCACGACAGGCCGTTATTCCTTGGCGAATTTGGCGCATATGATAAGGCCGAAATGGATTCGCGCGCCCGATATGTAAATCATGTCGCACGCCAAGCTGAGGACATGGGCTGGAGCTGGGCATACTGGCAATTCGATGGCGATTTCATCGTGTACGATATCTCCCACGACAAGTGGGTCGAACCAATCAGAGATGCTTTGATTCCGCCGAGAACCAAATGATGCCCGATAAAGGCTATTAGCATAAATGCACTGATGATGTGGATGATGAGTTGATGAAGTTAGAATACATAGGCATCCGCGTTACAAACATGGATGAGTCGATAAGGTTCTACACCGAGTTACTGGGCATGAGGCTCCTTGACAGGGGGAAGATCACGACCACGAAAGGCGAGACGGCCGCGCTCCAAAGCCCTGGCTCGCAGCTGGTCTTGGAATTCAACTACTACGAGGACGGAAGCCCATTCGCGACGCCCTACGATGCCGGGGAAGGCCTGGACCACCTGGGGTTCAAGGTAGACAACTTGAATGCGACGCTTGAAATGTTGCGTGGAAAGGGCGTGAGGGTAGCGCTTGAGCCGTTCGAGGAGACAACCGAGAGAGGGACGAATGCGACCCTGGCCTTCGTCCAGGATCCCAACGGAATTTGGATAGAACTATATCAATAGGGAGGTTTGCATATGGAGTTTCGATTGGATAACGAAGATCGAGGTATCCGACGACATAAATTACAGAGTATATTGGGAAAGCAGAGGTTACTCAAACGATGCAAACCAGAATGAGTCGTTTACGGTCCAGAAAAGCGAGTTAATCCCAATGCCCCCTCTGCGTTGAGGGAACCCGTATGCATGAGTATGACATGCTTAACCAGAAAGGTCGAAGACAAGAACGATCTACGCTATTGGACGAACATAAATCGTTAAATCCAATACTATCGTATGTAACGAAGACATGGACATCGAGAAGACAATCGAGGTCGGCCTGGGCAGCTCAGGTAGGCTAAAGCTGCTGCGCGCCCTGTCAAAGAGTCCCGAAGGCATGACCAAGTATGCCATAGAGCAAAGCGGGCTACGGTACGGGGATATAAACGCGAACCTTAGGGTTCTAGTCGAGATAGGTTGGGTGGAGGAACTACCGACCCAGCCAAGGAAATATAGGATCAACTTGGATAATGGAACCGTAAATGCCCTCATAGATTTCTTCCAAAAAACCGGTTATCTCTAGGGATATCATTGGTATCTAAATAAATTCGACCATTGACGTGTGAAGTCGCAATTGCCTTTAAAACATGAATTGGGAGAGAGACAACTGGTAATATTTTCAACTCTAGGCCATTAATCATCAAAGGTCGGCAAGCTTTGTCTGCCTGGGTTGCTCCAACGGCCTCGCTATCTCCGCCACTTCAAGTACCCTGCGGACTTCCCTCTCCACCCCTTGATTGATGAGCCTGACAACTTCCCCCATGTCCATCATCCCCTTGTCCTCGACGAGCTCGAACCACAACCTCTCCTTGATTTCCCTGCCCTTATCGGCCAAATAGCCGTCCAGTTCCTCTTTCGTCCTGAATCTCATCGCTCCCCTAATCTACAAATCCTATATAAGCGGCAATGAATCCTGCTGGAATCGCTCGCTAAGCCTCAACCTTCTGATCTTGAGTGAGCTCGCTTTGCCCACGATCGCTGACCACGGGATGGCATAGGCCAAATGAACGATTCAGTACTTACTGAAGGAAGGGGTAAATGGAAGGGAATCGATGTCGATCCCCTTTCAGAGCCCAATCCTCACTATGTAAATGGCCAGAAGATGAAGCGGGTAGTAGGCATAGTAGAGGTACTTTTTCCAAGAGGGATAGGTGGCCTTCATGCAGGCCTCCCCCGCCATTTCCGAAGCCCTTCTATTGTGGAGGAGGATGATCGGAAGGGCGAGTAACGATACGGACTGTGTTGGCCAGATGAACGAAAAAGCAAGATTGAGCAGGATCACCGAAATCGAGCCCAGTTCAGCATCCTTCCTTATGAGGTACATGCACCCAATCAAAAATGTGCCATATATCCCGTAATCGAAGTGAAGGATTAAGGAGGCAAGGACGGGGAAAAGGGCCAATAGGGCGTCCTTCCTCTGATAGAAATGGATGAAGGCGAGGCCCGAAGACAGGGTGAAGTATATGTTTAACGATTCGAAAGGCTCCATCCCAAGGGCGAGGTAGAAAGGCACTTGGGAGATGATTGCGAAAAGGAAGAGCCTTATGAAGTAATTCCTTACATCTCTCGTGTTCTCCAATCCCAGAACGAGGATGTAGCTGAATAGGGGGAAGGAAAGCCTTCCTATGAGTCGGAGGGCTTCGTACTGCGGATACAATGCTGCTCCAACGTGGTCAATCGTCATAGTTACTATTGCAGCCCATTTCAAAATCTCTCTGCCTAATTCCAGACCCCTATCCATGCCCTCTACTCTTTACGTTTTATATGACGCTACCTGCAGGATAATCGTTCTTGATTCCATCTACGTCATGGGAATAGGTGAAACTTGCCATTGACCCAAGCATTCAGGGGTATTTTTTATCATCGTCGAGCAAAGCGCGTGCAGGACCAGTAGATCCTAATCGTCAGAATGGGAAATCATGCCTACATTTGCCCTTTTTCAGTCCCCCGCCTTGGACCGAGGCTGCCTGAGCCATCAATGTGTTAACAGACGAGCGCGGACATGCTGAAGCAGCACGCGTCATGCCCGTAAAAGCTTCTCCAGCTCCGCTATGCGGCCCTCGAGCTCGCCTATCTTCTCATCCCTATCCCTGATCTGCTTGGTCAACTGCTCAACGCACTTCCTGTTGTGGACGTTCGCCATCAGGTTCATTATGTCCAGGGGATATGGGACGTTGGAGACCCCCATGGCGTGGTCCTCGGCAGACCAGGCCTCCCTGAGCAGGAGGTTGAAGGCCTCGACGTGGCCTTTGTCCAGCAGCGTTTTCTGGAAGTACCTCTTCAATTCCTCTACCTCGGAATGGAAGAGCTGCCTGAACGAGGGAGTTATCCTTCCCATGGCACCCCCATGTCCCCCAAGGGCCTCTTAGGATTGACGGACTGAAAGGTCCCAGAGGTCAGTGAATATGGAGGTACGGCCTAGGAGGGCGGGCCATGTCTTAGGGCCCGTGCGACCAATGGGGCGATTGACACGATGCCGAAGGGACTTGGCACGCAGTCGGTGCCCACCATACCGTCTACGCCACTTCCGAGTATCCTTTCCCCTGCCTCCCCAATTAAAAGCATGTGCACAGCGCCTATGAAAACCCTTTTTGCGCCCTGATCTTTGGCCGTCCTTATGGCCTTGATTATGGTTCCCCCACTGCTGATTATGTCGTCAAATATTACGACGTCTCTGCCCCTCACCGGCAGTTGTTTCTCCCCGAGCGTTACATCTCCTGTAATTGCGTCTCTATGCGTGGGTATGTAGTCACGTCCACCTCGTAATACTTCGTCAGCCTCTGAGGCGGTGTCCATCCCTTTCTTTCCCAATGAAATCGACAAGGCATTCGTGATGCCCTGTAGCCTGAAGTGATCTGCGAGCAATGGTATCGCAGACAGGTCTCGGATGGGTATATCTAGGGTCTTAAGAAGGGACGGATTATGTGCATTGATCGTTATAATCCCATTGACGCCACATGCCTTAAGCATGTTTGTCATCGTCTTAACGCTGAGAACTTCGCCCGGCCTGAATCGCCTGTCCTGTCGAGCGTATGCATAATAAGGAATAACAGCGGTGATGCTCTTCGCTCCCAGATCAATGGCGTTGTCAGCCATAAGTAGCAACTGAAGGAGGTTTTCGTTTTGGGGTGGACTGGTCGTTTGGACGATGACTGTGTCCTCGTTTTCTATGCCGTCAGTAAAACGGATGTATGACTCCCCATCCGGGAAACGCTTGAACTCCACAGGTACAACCTTAGAGTTCAGATGCCCAGCCAACCTCAATCCCAAATCCAATGATGCGGGGCCAGGGATGACGATCAAGTTCCTCCGTTTACCCATTGTAATCTTCGCTCTATGTTAATCTTTCCCTAAATACTTGGTTTGTCCGACTTGAACCCGAGGGTATTAATGGGCAATGGACTGAGACGATAGAGATGGTGGGTCATGTTGGACTCATTCAACTGGAAGGTAATGGATAAATCATGTCGTAAAAGCTTTTTAATGTGGGATGAGTTACATGTAGGGGGTCTCAGATTGGTCATTAGTCCTGGGAATTTAGTAGGTTATTGTGGCTTGTACTGCGGCTCTTGTTCGATGTATCAGGGGAAGTTCGCGAAGGCAGTAGAGGATCTCAGGAATCTCATGGGTGCATTTGGCTTTGACAAGTCGTATTCTGACTTGGCGAGGTGGGAGCCGGCATTTAGGAATTACAAGGAATTCGAAGGGGTATTGGATGCCATCGTAAGGCTCTTCGGCAGCTGCCCGGGGTGCATGGGCGGCGGTGGCGATCCCAGCTGCGCGATTCGCATGTGTTGCCGCCAAAAGTCATATGCCACATGCGCGGAATGCGCTGAGATCGACAAGTGCGAGATAGCGAAGGGGCGCGTGCAGCTGGAGGAGATAAAGAGGATCAGGGACATGGGCGTTGGCAGATGGGCTGACGAGATGCAAAGTAAAGTTGGTGCCGGCTCTCAGTCAAAGGGCTGCTCCTAAGAGCTGCTCTCAAGTATTCGGTCCCCGCATTATGCTCCGTCAGACTTGAAGGCAGGCCCATCCCTTTCCATTCTAATGATGTCGAAAAAGCATTTTCATGATAATGTCCGTTATAGACTGTTGCTTGAGGGACGCCAGTGCGCAAGAGTGAAAGTATTGGAAGGGAGTGGGATGACGCTTCAGAATCTTGGGCAGACTTTGTGAGGGAAGGCAAGGATTACTACAGGGATGAATTAAACAATCCCGCCTCTTTCGAACTGATTGGGGAAGTGAAAGGTAAAACCATACTCGACCTAGCTTGTGGTGAGTGATATAATACAAGAATCCTGGCGAAGAAGGGCGGGAAGATAATAGGTATAGGCATATCGAGGAAGCTAATAGAATTCGCAAGCAAGAAGAGGAAAGGGAGAAGTTGAATATACGATACTATGTGATGGATGCCTGCTACATGGATGAGCTTCCAGAAAATTGCTTTGATCTAGTAACTTGCTTTATGGCCCTTCAGGACATTCGGGATTACGAAAAGGCGGTAGGCCAAGTGGCTAGGGTTCTTAATAATGCCGGGCGATTTGTATTCTCAATCCCCCATCCGTGTTTCGAGACCATGATAGTGAAAGGAAGGGGAATTGGGGCAACAGAACGTTATTTTGGGGCGGCAAGATATCCAATTCAATGGAATATGAAGAGACTGGCTAAGCCGTTTACGACCACGGCTTTCCATAGGACCTTGACGGACTATTCTAATGCACTTCATAAAAACAAGTTGTTTATATCGAGGTTCATAGAACCCAAACCGACGCTAAGAGGGTTGAGGAGATATCCGCCTCTGAGAAAGGTCTTATTTAGGCCACAGTCGATTGTCATCGAATCCGAAAAATAATATAAATCGGCCTAGAAATGTCTCGTAATTCAAGTGAAACAGACATTGGATAGTGATGGCAACCGATCCAATAAGGAGAGACATATAAGAATCCCGGATGGTTGCTGCATTCTGAGTTCCTGACATCGATGACGGAGGACAATGGAGTGCTTGCCCGGCAAAACTAAAAATGGCTTGACATTGGAGGAAGTTAAGAGAAGGCTCGGCGAGTACGGCTACAATGAAGTACCGGAGAATAAGCCAAGACCGGTAACCAAGTTCATCAAGAAATTCTGGGGCGTTTCACCATGGATGCTGGAGGTAACGGTGGCCCTGGAGTTCCTCGTAGGGAAATATCTTGAGATGTACATCGTCATCGGGCTCCTCCTTTTCAATGCAGTGTTGAGCTTCCTGCAGGAAGAACAGGCGAATTCCGCCTTAGAACTGCTCAAGCAGAGGCTTAGGATAAACGCGAGGGTGAAGAGGGAAGGGAGGTGGGTCGTGGTCCCCGCAAGGGAGCTAGTCCCTGGAGACGTCATAAGGTTGAGGGCTGGTGACTTCGTACCCGCTGACCTGAAGATAGCAGAGGGAGATGTCGAGGTCGATCAGTCGTCTCTCACGGGTGAATCCCTAACGGTCGAGAGGAAGGAAGGGGACGATCTCCTAAGCGGATCTATCATCAGGATGGGGGAGACCACGGGGATCGTCACCTCCACGGGCGCGAGGACGTACTTTGGGAGGACGGTTGAACTCGTTCAGATGGCCAGGCCGAGGCTCCACGTGGAGGAAGTGATCTCCAGGGTATCAAGGTGGCTCCTCCTTTTGGTTGGCGTCATGCTGACGATCAGCTTCGTGCTCGCGATGTCGAGGGGCATCGTCCTCGTCGAAATCCTCCCGTTAACGGTCATCCTCCTGCTATCGGCCATACCCGTAGCTCTTCCGACGATGTTCACGATCACGATGGCCCTTGGCTCACTCGAGCTGGCAAGGAAGGGGGTGCTGGTCACAAGGCTGGATGCGAGTGAAGATGCAGCAACGATGGACGTGATCTGCGCTGACAAGACGGGCACGATGACGATGAACAAGCTCTCCATAACGGAGGCGATGGCCGTCGGCGGATTCAAAGAGGAGGATGTGATCTTTTACGGTGCTCTCGCATCGCAGGAGGCGAATCAAGATCCGATCGATCTGGCATTTCTATCGGCTGTAAGGGAGAGGGGCGTCTCGCTGGACGGGTATTCGCAGAAGGCCTTCGTCCCCTTCGACCCCTCGACGAGGAGGACGGAGGCCATTGTGGATAGGGAGGGCGTTGAATTTCGAGTTCTGAAGGGTTCGACTAGGACGATAGAATCCCTGTGCGGGGACGATCCGGATGTATTTTCGAGGGTCGAGGGGGCAGTGACGGCCCTCTCGGTTAAAGGCTACAGATTCATAGCCGTCGCAAAGGGCACGACTGAAGACGGGATCGTGTTGGTCGGCGTCGCAGCCCTCTACGACAAGCCCAGGCCGGACTCCCCGCAGCTCATAAGCGAGCTCAAAGGCCTCGGCATTTCACTTAAAATGCTGACAGGCGATGCCCTGCCGATAGCCAGGGAGGTCTCGGGCCAACTGGGCTTGGGGGACAACGTGGTCAGGACGATAGATCTGAAGGATAGCATGAAGGGAAAAGGGGCCTCCAAGATCTTGGAGGAGAGCGACGTATTCGCCGAGATCTATCCGGAGGACAAGTTCCTAATCGTCAAGGGCCTCCAGAGTGGCGGGCACGTGATCGGCATGACGGGCGACGGCATCAACGACGCGCCCGCACTGAGGCGGGCCGAGGTCGGAATAGCCGTGAGCAATGCGACGGACGTCGCAAAGAGGGCGTCGAGCGCGGTCCTCACCGCCGAAGGGCTGGGGGGCATCGTGGACCTGGTCAAAGTTGGCAGGACGATATACCAGAGGGTAGCCACCTGGATAATAAACAAGATGATCAGGACCTTCAAGAGGGTGATCTTCATAGTTCTGGCCTTCGTCTTCACCGGACAGTACGTCATATCCGCGTTCGACATGATACTCCTCCTCTTCTTGAGCGACTACGTCACGCTGTCGCTATCGACCGACAAGGTCAGGCATTCGAAGAAGCCCGAGAGTTGGGACGTCACTGGACTTGTCAAGACGGGGGCCTTGATGGGCATCATGATGGTAGCCGAGTCGTTCGCCTTGCTCTACATCGGATTCTCTCATTACGGTTTTAACGACAACATCGACCAGTTACACACGTTCGTCTTCGTTTGGCTTACCTTTTCGGGATATTTCACGGTGTTGGCGGTCCGGGAACGGAGGCATTTCTGGGACTCCAGGCCGAGCAGGCCCCTCACTCTATCGATTGTAGCCAACATGATTTTGGTTTCGTTGATCTCGACTCTGGGGATACCCGGCTTGGCTCCGATCAGCATTACGCAGATCCTAACGGTCATCGTGTATGCCTTCGTCACATGTCTCCTCTTGAACGACCTCATCAAAGCGTTCTTGGTTGGGCGCTTCGGCCTTGCCTTGTAGGTTCGCAATCTGCTAACGGTCGTTCGACAAGGAGATATGAAACCACCTAAGAGTGGGATGAAGGAGCCTTAATCACGCTCTATAGTTCGTAAATCGTTCGTAAATCGTTCGTAACAAACTGGTACGGGGCGTCCTAAGGGATGGAGATATAGGTCTGGGTCTGCGCCTTAATTTCCGTTGAATGGCGAAGGAAGTGAAAATGATGAGGAATACGATGTTTACGCTAACGCTCCTTGCAGTAATTGGAATGGCTGGGGTGTCATCCCTCTTAACCTCCGGCACCTTGAGCGAACTCTTCCCAGGGTTGGGTGAGATCACCTGTCCCAACGATGGTAGCCCATACATCTTAACGCCCATTGGAACAAGGAGCGAGAACTTCAGCTGGAAGTGCCTTGCGTGTGGCCACACGTGGTTTGAAACCTACCCCGAGGACGTTTACATTGAGTGGCGGAAGGCCTTCCTCGAAGCGTACTTCGTCCGTGATTACGCGATCCTCTACTTGCGGGGCATGGGATATGACGTGTTTCCAGATCCCCGTGGGCTCGATTGGACTGGCGGCAGGGAAACGCCCGAGAACTTGGTGGGAAGCGAGACCTACGTCTATCGCGCGAGGGACATCGTCGTAACCATCAGGTACCCGGTGGTCATGGCTGAGGACGTCATATACTCGATAAGGGTAGAATATTCGGGCGTGACACTGTGGGAGGGGAGGCTGCACCAGCGTCAATTCACGGCCGATACCTCGACGCCGTTGGATAGGGCGACTTACGACTACTATGGCGGAGTGGGCCTCTTCGAAAGGGGAATCCACGTAATCGCCACCGACAAGGACCCCCTGGCCCTCATCGGGCCGGAGGATTACTGGAGGATGCTGAAGGATCACGCCACCCAACAGGCCTCGACAGGTGACTTCATGAGCATATTGATATCGAGGGGCGAGTATGCAACCGGAGGGTACCAGATACAGCTCAAGTCATTCGCTTGGCTCGAGAGCTATCCCGTCGCGTTATCCTTCGCGGCCAACTTCACAGACCCTGGCGAAGGCGTCGCGGTGACGCTGGCATTCACAAACCCGATGGTACTGGTTCCGATCGGCAACCTAGCTGCTGGAAGGTACGTCGTCGAGGTGCACGTGCAATCCTTCATCCTGACGTATGATGCTTCCGGAAAACCCGTCTACACGCCAATAGAAACCCTGA